>Ga0315905_10000429_pt1 | contig 46136 bp, 19 predicted proteins | sample LakEriMetagenome_5_FD_203522 | JGI IMG/M metagenome (GOLD analysis project Ga0315905, IMG submission 203522) | Freshwater fungal communities from buoy surface, Lake Erie, Ohio, United States - Buoy 4 MA121 | ecosystem: Environmental > Aquatic > Freshwater > Lake | place: USA: Lake Erie, Ohio...
GGGGCTGCGATAATGGTTTCCAGGCCCGAGATGGTGGCCTCAATACGCTCTTCATTGTCGTCTCCGAGATGCTCTTCCAGCACGCCAATGCTGGAGTGACCGCTGTAAAAGAGCCCGGTATTCCAGACCGGCTGACGCGGCCGCTCGAGCGAGAGTTCGGGCAGACGGGTGTCGGACTGGTAAAAACCATTGACCCGGAAGCGCCCGAGCAGGCTGATTTCACCGCGCTCATGACGCTTCACGAAGTTGATGATGTTGTCAGGCTGCGGGTCGTCGCGGAAGTCGTTTTGGAAGAAGTCTTCGTAGAAGAACTCGTCGCTGACTTTGTTCAGATTGACATCGACATACAGGTCACCCTGTTCCGGTCCGGGGAGATAGACGCGGTGCTGGAGGTTGACGCGGTAGCGGGAGTTATCCACGTCATTCCGGGGGGCCGGATTGAAGGTGTTGCCGGTCTCCGGATCGGAGTCATAGAGCCAGTAAAACTTAAACTTTCCGAATTTGGAATCGCTGGCGTATTTGCGTGACTGGAGATCGAAACCACCACCGGCACCGCGGTTGGTGTAAACGTCGAACTTGTATTTGATGAGGCTGTGGTCGCCTACCGTGGTGCTGTATTGATTCAGGAGAAACGCCCCGAGATTGCTGCGGTATCCGGGTATGACCGTGTAGCCGAATTCGCCGTCCATGGTTTGGGATACGTAAGGCAGGTAGAAAAGCGGGGTGTCTCCGGCGAGGATTTTGAATTTGCGGAAGACCACGCGGTCACCGGGATAGAGCGTGACTTTGTCGGCGGTGATGCGGTAAGAGGGATCTTCGCTGTCGTCGGTGGTGAACTCGGGAGAGTCGAGGTTGATCACCGAAATCTCGGAACTACCGGAGGAGGAAATGTTGCCGGCACGGAAGAAGAACGGCTCCATGCTGCTGCGCATTTTGGAGGCGTCGAGCTGACGGGTGCCAATGCTGTAGGTGGCATCCTCGCCGCGATAGATGATTCCCTCTCGGTAAATGGCCACATCGCCGCTGAAACGAAGCTGTTCGGTGGCGGCCTGGTATTCTGCTTTTCCGGCAAAGACCTCCATGCCGTCAGACTCAAAATGGAGCACGCCATCGGGGGGATTGATGATGACGTTGCCTTCTTTGGTCAGTTCAAAATTGGTGACAGCAATCCGGAGATTGCCAATGGCATCGAGTTTGTCGCGGAGTTCATCCAGTTGCGTAGTCTGCGCCAGGGCTGCACTGCTGGACAGCGAGGCGAAAAGGCAGGGGAGCAGCAGCTTTTTCATGGGCAAAGTTGAGGAGGTAATTGGCAGGTCGAGAACTGCCCTTGATTAAAGGGGGGGGCGCGTGAAAATGCAACGACTCCCTCCGCTCTAATTTTATGCAGGGCACAAAAGAAAAGGGCCGCATCCGAACTGGACGCGGCCCCTGGGAATGCAGGCAAACGGTTACTTCAGGACCGGAACGAGGGGCTCTGCCCACAGCCGGAAGAAGCGATTCGGATCGGTGGTGGAAATCCGCACTTCCATGTCCCGGAGGCCATTCGCGACTCCGAGTTCGACCGGGGTGATGTCGGTCCAGTTTTGGAGGTTGTCGGATACCTGGGCGTGCAGCGTGACCTGAAGTTCAGCAGTGGTGTCCTGCTGATAGTTAAAGATCACCTCATTGCCCTCAATCCGGTAAGGCGGAATGGGGCCCGGGTCAGCTACATTCGGAGTCATGCGCATGGCAAACTCCAAACCGTTGTAAACACCGTCATTGTCCGGATCAGCACAGAAGCCGGCGATATTTGGATTGCTGAGTTCCGGCTCATCCCAGTAAGTGTCTGCCCAGCCGTTGTAGGTTGGCAGGGCGACGGTCAGTTCATGCAGTTTCGGCGAACTGATGCCAAGCATGCTTTCCGCGGTGATATGGAGGCTGTAAACGCCGCGGTTAAACGGGATGACCTCCAGCTCCCCATGGGCGCGGTTGAGGCGTACATGGACAAAGTTGGTCGCTGGATTGGCATTCTTGGGATCACGCAGAACCATCCAAAGAAGATTGTCTGAAAGTTCCACGGGAGTGCGGTTTGGCCCCCAGCCCGGACGAATGGTCAGTCCGCCATTTCCGCCGCTGGTGGGGATACCCTTGCCGGTGGTGGTGATGTTGAGGTTGTCGAAAACGGCAGCCACGGTGTCACCTGCGGTCGCGGCCTGACCGGTGATCATGACCCGCATGGATGACGGCCATTTCGTCACCTTGTGGGTCATGGCGCGGGTGGTGCCATGCCACATTTCGATGCTGCCCTCGCCTGGGTAGTTCCCCGGGATCCACACCAGCCGCATGTTGGCCAGATCCGTGAGGGTATCAGCGAAATCGAGCAGCGGCAGATTGGTGCCGGTCCCGGTGGGGGTCAGGGTGCCTGTGCCGCCATCGTCGTTGGCATTGAAGGTCCAGCCGCCATCCACTGGATTCTGGCTGAAGTGGAGGTAATGCCCGGCATCGCCCCACAGCCAAAGGCTGGAGCGGTGTCCCATACCGGTTCCGGCTAACGACACGCGGTCCACTGCGGCGCTGACATTGATGCTGGTCGAGTAGGTTTGCACCGTCCGCAGTGACTTGCCAGCCCACGGGCCGGTGGTTGCCGTGCCGCCCAGGGTCAACTGTCCTCCTGCGACAGTAGCCGTCAGGCCGGAGTTCGCAGTGCTTTCGAGTCCCTGGTTTTCTTCCGTCCAGATCAGCGGGCTGATCCCAGGGAGGGCAAAAGCGTCGGTAACAGGCGGGACAATGAATGGGACGAGGTTGGGCAGCGGGAATGGAATCCACGCGGGAGGCTCAAGTGGCGTTGGCGGAGTGAGCGGCCAGCGGGGGAACCCAAGGGTCTGGAGGAATTCCTCGACAGGCATCAGTTCATTGGCGTCTTCTCCCAGGCGGGCGCTCGGCGGGAAGAACTCGAAGAAGTCACGCGGCGTATTGGACGGCTGTAACGGGACGATGTCCACGGGGTTGTAAATATCCCAGTTGGTGATCGGGAAGCCCACACTTCCATCGGTCCCGGAAAACAGCGGTCCATGGGTCAGCTTGGATTTGACCGGTGCTGTTCCCGGCGTGTAGCGCAGCTTGCCTCCGGTGACTGTCGGCGCATCATTGCCCGGGGTCTGGGAATAGACACCGTGATAGGTGATCCCGATGCCTTGAAGGCGCTGGGACTGGGTATTCGTCGGGTTGCCAACAGGTACAAACACCGGATCATTGGCGCTGGGACTGGTGTTGGCGCCGGCGCTGGAGGCATCGCGGATGCGCACGAGCCACTTTCCGGAGCCGCCAACACCGGTACGGGTGCCCCAGTGGCGGACGGTGGCGAATGTCCAGTCGGTTGGATCCCGAAGGTCCGAATTGTTGTCCCAGCGGCTGTTGGTGTAGTCGTCGCGGTGCGGTACGAAAAGTTCGCTTTCCATCGTGCGGCCGGTTTCCCAGCCCACTTCTGCGGGAGCAATCAACTTGATTTCAAGGTCGCCGCGGCGTCCGTGGTACAGCTGCACCCGCACTTCAATGTGTTCGATGCGCATGCCACTCGGGGGAGACGGCACGATGACTTCAATGGCGCGCCCGTCTGTGGGGATCAGCAGGCTTGAACTGACCGGGTAATAGAGGCCCCCGGTTTCAGTATTCCGGCTGGAAATATTTTCCCCAAAATTACTCGCGTTGACGTTCAGCTTGATCGGCGGGAGCGGATTGGCTGGCAGTTTCGGCCAGCGTTTCGCCATCTGTACGGCTTTGTTGGCATCGACAAGTCCGGCGCCATACACATGGCTGAGCGGCCGGCCGAGGCGGCCCATGCGCCACTGGGTATCGGCCACACGTCTGTCATAGGTAACGCGCACATCATTCAGCGTCCGGCTGCTCCGCAGGAGAATTTCTTTCACGTCGCGGGCGGTCAGATTCGGGTTGGCCTCCAGCATGAGCGCCGCGACACCGGCCACCATGGCCGCGGAGGCGGATGTGCCCGTAAAGTCGAAATTGATCCCGTTGTTGGTGGTGATGGTCGGTATGGCCTGACTGGTCCGCCGGAAGGCGAGGGGCACGTCATCCGGACCGATGGGGGCATTCTTCTTAAAGGGCCGGTTGGTGGGGAATCCCCCTGGTCGGCCGGGCCAGTTCATTAACGGAGGAAGCTCATTCCCCCATGTGGGTGCTGAGCAAACAATGTTGGCTCCTTCGTTGGAGGAGGCAATGCGGCGGCCGAGGTCACTGACACCGGCGACAGGAATTTGATAGATGCTGTTCTTGTTCTCCAGATAGTTGGTGTTCATGTGGCCATCGCCGCCATTGCCGGCAGAGGTGACGTAGATGACGCCGGAAAGCGCCCGCGCCCGGGTGGCCCCAAAGCGAATGGCCCGCTTCCACAGCCAGGATTCCGGGTACAAATTGAGGGCATCGCCTGAGGCGCTGGAGCTGGAGGCATTCAAGCAGATCTCAAAATTCACTACACCCGAACGGTCTTCATCAAGGTAATCGTTGTCCCCGTCGGAATCCACAAGGGTGCTGCCCAGGGCGAAGGCCTGGGCCCAGTCCAGGTCGTCGACAAAGCCTCGTGCCGCGATGGCGCTGTGAAAGGTTGAGTTCGGGGCGACGCCCGCGATGCGGGAGCCAACGTTCTTGATGCGGGCCCCGGCGATGCCGGCGAGGGAAGTGCCGTGCGGGTCCCCTGCATTCAGCGGGCTGGGGTTCTTCGTGTCGTTGAAGAAATTGTAATGCCGTTCGTTGTTCAAATCCACGGCTTGTGCGAGGTCGGAATGGTCCTTCTGGATTCCGTCATCCACGATGAGGATCTTGCGGGTGCGGCCGCTGATGGGATTGCCGAAATCCCCGGGATTGTCCCAGGCCACAGGCAGGCGGATATCGGCCAGTTCACCGTGCACGCCTGGCCGCGCGGGATTGTAGCCTACGGGAGGGAAGTCCCCCAGATCAACCCGTGAAAGGACTGAGTTTCTGGGGCCGATGAGCGTAGGGATATTGTTGGCCCACCATTGGTAGGCTGCGCTTGCCATTTGGACCAAAGCAAACGTATCCACATTGTCTGTCAGAATGGGAACGGCGTAGGACGGGCCGCCTCCGCTGAAGTACTGCACATTCCCAGGGATGCTCTCCACGTGGTGCTTCATGGCGACGACCACTTCGGCATCCACGACTTCCGGGCGGATGAGCAGGTCCTCTGCCGCGGCGACGGCCTCACCGGCAGTGGGGTAGGTCAGGATCAGCGCATCCGGGGCGAAGGAAACGCGCTGGGCGCGAATGGCCGCGGTGGTTTGGGCGAAGACGGAAGGAGTCACGCCCTCCTTCAATTGCACCGAGACACGCCGGGTGAGCAGCATGAGGTGCCGGTCGTCTTTGGGCATTCCGGCCGGACAGATGACGAGGTCGGCCCGGTTGCCGTCCGAGGCCGCCTGCAGGCGCATGGCTTCCAGATCGGCTTCCGCTATCGAACGTTTGCCGGACAGCCGCACCATTTGCTCCGTGCCGTCCTTGCGGCGAATGCAGATTTGGTCTGTGATTACCTCGACCTGCTGATGCTTGCCGCGGATTCTCACCGTCGTCAATTCGCCTGCCGGGGAGAGGCCGAGCGGGTTGTCGATGAGTTCACCGGATTCCTCCCGTACCGTGGATTTAGGGGTGGAGTCGGGGGCGGTGCTCTCTTGCGAAAAGGCCGGCGCAGTGGCCAGACAGGTGAGCAGAAGAGGGAGAGAAAACAGGAGGGAAGGTGTTTTCATAGGATTTGCTTTGTAAATACAGCAGACGGAAGATTAAGGAAACAAAAACTTGGGGAATTCCGGGGTGAAATAGGAAAATTCCCTAAGAAAGCGGCAGGCAAAGCCGGACGGGGCGGACAATCCCGATCGCCCTGTCATCGGGAGCCTCCTGCGGCGGGCTTGAACTCATTTTCAATCAGGCGGACGAACTCGCCCGTGTCGTTTTTCAGTCCGTGCCAGACGACATCGCTGTGCAGGATGAGCTTGGGCATGGCGATGGTCTCGGCCGTGAGCTTGGCGAAGACAGCCAGATTGTCCGTGAGCCGCTGCGAAACCCAGTGGTCGTCAATGGCCTTGGCCAGGGCTTCGGCGCCGGCGAGGCTCTCGGCCTTGCTGCGGGCGGCGGCCACCTGGGCCGGGGAAGCCGGCAGCTTCAGCGCGAAGAGATAGTCGTGGAATTCGGCAAAGGCGGCCGGGTTTGCCCGCCAGAGGGCAAGAGCGAGCTTGGCCAGTTCGCAGGCACCGGGGTGATCATTTACCGTTGGCTTGACCCACGGATTGCAGGCCCGGTTCAGCGGTGTGGGCAGGACGATGACGGCAAACTGGTCCGGCCACTTCTTCTTCAGTGCCTTCAAATCGCCAGCCAGGTCACGGCAGGCTCCGCAGGTATAATCGAAGAACTCCACGAGCACGAACTTCGCCGAGGGGGAACCGATGAGCGGCAGCGCCGCAGCGTCCAGCTTCAATTCCTCGCCATTGATCCGGTAGATGACAGGTCGCGGTCCGGCCGGCGTCGCCGCCGGGGCGCTGGCGACGGCTTTGCCCCGGGCGCTGCCGGTGATGAGATAACTCTGCGGCTTTGGCCCCCAGACCTGACCTCCGGCCAGAATGGCGATGGCTGTGAGGCCGCTGAGCAGCGCTGCTTCCAGTATTCCCGGCGAACCCTGCTGCCTGGCGCGTCCTGCTGTGAGGATGAGTAATGTCGCGACGGTGATCCCCGTGATATGCGTGCCGAGGCACCAGGGGCAGTGCTGCTTTTCTACAGCGTAAAGCAGCGTGAGAAAATACACCGCGGCCCCGCCCAGCACGACGCCGGCGGCGGCGAGGAGTTGATCGCCCGTGCGGCCCAGCGCCCGCTGCACCGCAGGCAGGGTGAGAATGAGGATGAACGCATAGACCAGGGCTGCGAGCAGCGTCACGGGCAGATGAAACCACTCCGACCAGCGCCCGCCCATCACATTCGCGCAGCCGTCATCGCCCCCGCAGCCGGCGATACTGGAAATCGCCCCGCTGAGTTTCTTTGCATAGAGCCACAGGCAAACCGACAGAGCCGCTCCGCTGAGGATGCGCACGGTCCAGAGGGTGAGCGGCCGGGCCTGCAGTTGGACGATCATGGGCTGAAGGCTTAGGGAATTGCGGAAGGAGTGTCCAGCCGGGAATTACGCTTTAGCTTTCGCTTTCGCTTTCGCCCACACGTCCTTCAGCGTTACGGCGCGATTGATCACCGGTGCGCCAGGCTGGCTGTTTTTCGTATCCACGCAGAAGTAGCCCATGCGCTCAAACTGAAACCGGCTCCCTGTCGGCAAATCCTTGATGAGCGGCTCTACCCGGGCTGCCGGGAGCGTGGTGAGCGATTCCGGATTCAGGTAGTCACGGTATGTTTGGCCGGCCGGGATTTCGCCGAGGTCCTCGATGGTGAAGAGCCGGTCGTAGAGGCGCACCTCCACGGCGGCGGAATGTGGCGCACTTACCCAGTGGATGACGGCGCTGCCCTTCTTCGGTCCGGCGTTGCGGCTTTCGGGGTCGTAGGTGCAGCGCACTTCCGTGATGTTCCCGCCGGCATCCTTCACCACTTCATCGCAGCGAATGTTGTAGGCATACCGCAGGCGCACCTCTTTGCCGGAAGAGAGGCGGAAGTATTTCGGCGGCGGATTCTCCATGAAGTCCTCCTGTTCGATGAACAACTCGCCGGAGAACTTCATCACGCGGCTGCCGGCCTCCGGATTTTCCGGATTGTTCACGGCTTCAATATCCTCGGTATGTCCCGCCGGCCAGTTGGTGATCACGAGCTTCAGCGGCCGCAGCACCCCCATGTAGCGGGGGCAGGATTTATTCAAATCCTCACGCACCGCGTGCTCCAGCAGGCCCACATCCGTGAGGCTGTTGTGCTTCGTCACGCCGATGATGCGGCAGAAATTCCGGATGCCTTCCGGAGAATAGCCACGGCGGCGCATGCCTGAGATAGTGGGCATCCGCGGGTCATCCCAGCCGTCCACGAGGCCCTGCTGGACCAACTCCAGCAGGTAGCGCTTGCTCATGAGCGTGTAAGTTAGATTCAACCGGGCGAATTCGATCTGCCGCGGGTGACACGGGGCGCTGACACTTTGAATCAGCCAGTCGTAGAGCGGCCGGTGCGCTTCAAATTCCAGCGTGCAAATGCTGTGCGTGATGCCCTCAATGGCGTCGGAGTAGCCGTGCGCCATGTCGTAAGTCGGGTAGATGCGCCACTTATCGCCCGTGCGGTCGTGCGGCACCTTCTTGATGCGGTAGAGCACCGGGTCGCGCAGATTGATGTTCGGCGCCGCCATGTCGATTTTTGCGCGCAGCGTGCGGCTGCCGTCAGCGAATTCCCCGGCGCGCATCCGGCCAAACAGATTTAGGTTTTCCTCGACAGTGCGGTCGCGGAAATCGCTCGCGCGGCCCGCTTCTGTCAGCGTGCCGCGGCGGGCGCGCACTTCCTCCGCAGTGTGGTCGCACACGTAGGCCAGCCCCTTGCGGATCAATTCCAGCGCCCATTCGTGAATCTGGTCAAAGTAATCCGACGCGTGATACAGATGGCCCTCCCAGGAGAAGCCCAGCCAGCGTACGTCCTCCATGATGGAATGAACATACTCCATGTCCTCCTTCACCGGATTCGTATCGTCAAAGCGCAGGTGCGTGCGGCATCCCGCGTGCTCCTGCCCCAGCCCGAAATTCAGGCAGATGCTCTTGGCATGTCCGATGTGCAGATAGCCGTTAGGTTCAGGCGGGAACCGTGTGACGATGAACGGATGTTTGCCTGACTGCAGGTCGTCCCTGACGATTTCACGGATGAAGTCGAGGGATTCGCGTTCGGGGGCAGTGGGCTCTTGAGACATGGAAAATCAGCTAAAATGAGCGCCATCCATTCCAGAGATTCCCCTGCGGGCAAAGGGAAAGTCGCCCGAAGCCTCGAGGTCCACAGACTCACTCCACCCGGACGCGAAAGAAGCCTGCCGGGGTCTGGGTGCCGCCGCGGATGATGGTGGTGCGGCCCCCGTTGGAGCCGTCGCTGAGTGACGTGCGCTGCTGCGCGCCGGTCGAGGGGAGCCAGTCATTGAGTTCGGCGGAGGATTCGAGGATGTAACCGGCGGACAGCGGGCTGGCTGGGCTTCTCCCGCCGCCTCACCGTCCGCTACGAGCGCTATATCGAAAATTTCGAAGCCTTCCTCCACCTCGCCTCCTTCTTTATCCTTTTTAAACGATTATGAGATGCGCTCTAGGCGAGCCCGCGGCAGCCCGACTGCCGCGGGCTTTTTTGTGCCCGGATTCCTGGCCGCCCGCCGGACAGGAAAACTTTCCGGCGGCCCCGTTACGGACTCGACAGGCCACGGGGAAATATTCAAAATTCGCGCAGAATTCCCATTAAAACGCCATGCCCCGCCTTACCCTAACTTTCGCCAACACGCTGCTGATTCTGCTCGCCCGCGGAGTGATTCACGCGCAGACACAATGGAATAACCCGGCCACCGACAACCAGTGGCTCAATGCCGGCAACTGGACGCCCGCGGATGTGCCGGACACGATTTTGGAAACCGCCAACTTCGCCGCCAGCGATGTCACGGCGATCTCCATCGGTGCACCGACCACAGTAAAGCGGGTCAACTTTCTGGCAGGCTTTGGCGGCTACACTTTCAGCGGCTCGCCACTGACCATTGATGTAGCGCAGCCCGGCACCACTTCCGGCACCGCGCTGCAAACGCAGGATGCAGGCACCGTAAGCTTCAGCCAGTTGGTAAACTTCAGTGATGCCGGGGGCGGCAATGACTCCGGCATTCTGATGACGCTGGCCGCAGGAAGCACGCTCAACCTGAACGGTGGCATGGCAACCATTACGAACCGGAATTTTGCGATTTCCGGAGACGGCACGGTAAACATTTACACCTCGGCAACTACCGGCACCGCCCAGTTTCAGCATCAGGGGAACACGACGATGAACTTCTTCGTGAACCCCTCGGCGACGAATCAAATCCGTTCATTCTCCAACACCGGCGGCGGCGTGAGGCTTCACACCAATATCAACCGCCCCCTTGGCCTCGGCGTGACGGGCAGCACCAGCCACATCGGGCGCATCTTTATCGCGGCCAACGGCGTGACCACCAGCGGCGCACTAAGCTCCACCGGAGCCACTGTGGCGGGGCCGCACAGCATGGATGTGACCTTCGGCTCAGACATTCCCGGCACTGGCAGTGCAACCCACAGCGGGGCTTTCAACATCGGGGCACTCTCCGGAACGGCGCTCACCGCCGGCGGCACCGATGCCATCATCCGTCTGGACACCGGTGCCGATGACACCCTGACGGTGAGTGGCGTCGTGGCCGGATTTCCCACCGGCTATACCAATCCAGTGCTGCGCAAACAAGGCCCCGGCACAGCGATTCTTTCCGGCGCGAACACCTACACCGTACCGACCACCGTCGCCGAGGGCAAACTCATCCTCACCCCCGCGCAAACCGGTGGAGCGCCGCTGACCGTGAACGAAGGGACCACACTCAGCGTCCGGCTTGCCACTGCGGGCACCACCCTCGCCACCACGGCGCTCAGCACCAGCGCCACCGTGACACCCGCAGTGATTGAGCTGATCACCGGCACCACCGGCAATCCTACAGCACCGGTCATCAGTGCCGGCACCTTCAATCCCGTCGGCCCCACCGTCATCCGGCTAACCGGAAATCTCACAGCTGCACCGGGTGTGCCATTTCCCGTCATTAGCTACGGCAGCTTGGGCGGACTTGGATTCTCCGCGCTCTCACTGGACCTGCCCTTCCGCACCACCGGCACGCTGACGGATGACCCTGTTAATCTCCGGATTATGGCAGAAATCGCAGCCGCCGACAAACCGGTGTGGAACGGGAATATCAACGGCAACTGGGACATTGACTCGGTCGGCGATGGCAGCACCGGCACGGCAAACTGGATCGCCGGCTCCGGGCCCAATACCTATGTCCAGGGAGCCCCGGCCGGCACAGACAGCGCCGTGTTTGATGACAGCGCCACCGGCACGACGAACGTCAATCTGACGACGGCTCTGGCACCGCTCTCCATCACCGCCGCAAACAACACGAAAGACTACACCTTCAGCGGCACTGGTCACTTCGCCGGCGGCGCGGCCATTGCAAAAACCGGCACCGGGAAGCTCACGCTCACCAACACCGGCACGAGCGACAATACCGGCAACACCAGCATTACCGGCGGCACCCTCGTCATCGGGGACGGAACCGCCGGAGCGGGCTCACTCGGCGGCCCGGTCACGGTCACTGCGCCCGGCATTCTCGAATTCAACCGTCCCGACGGCACTGCCGTGGGCAGCCTCACAGGCGATGGAGGCCTCAACCTCGTCAGCGGCACCGCCTCGGTGACCGGCGGCAGCTTCAGCGGCGTCATCAGTGGCAGCGGGCATCTGCGCTCCACAGCCACCCTTGCCCTCACCGGCACTGTCTCCAGCACCAACACCGGCACCGTCACCATCGCGGCCGGACAACTGCAGCTGAACCGGCCCGGCTTTGCTCCTGTCGGCGGCGACATCATCATGGCCGGCACCGGCCAGCTGGTGATTCAGGCACCGGACCAAATCCCCGACACCGCCACCATCACGCTCACGGGCTCCTCCACGGATTCCATGACCACTCAGCCGCTCAACGAAGTAGTGAAGGATGTCATCGTGAACGCCAGCGTGCCGGGTGCAGCGGGCGGCCAGGTCATTCTGCGGAATGGCTTCACAGTCACCGGCACGGGGACTGTAAACCGGGGCATCCTCGGCGTGGCCAGCGGCAGCACTGCCACCGTCAACGCCATCAATATCACCAGCGCCCCCGGCACCGACGGGATCCTGCGTATCGCCGGCAGCGCCGGCCCCTCGGCACTGAATGTCGGCGCGGGCGGCATCACCGCGAGCGGCGGCGACATTCAGATCAAGTTCAACGCCAACAACCAGGACGCCGTCGTCAATCTGGGCGGCGACTTCACCACCACCGGCAATGTCACGGTGACCAACGCGGGCTACACCGGAGCAAGCCTCAACATCATCAACCTCGTTGGCGACCGCACCTTCACCATCGCTGACGGCACCACTACCACCGTGGCTCCGGACATTGGCTCCACGGGCGGCCTCATCAAATCGGGCGCTGGCACACTGACACTGCTGCCCCTGTGCGAAGCTGCCCATACCGGTATCACCACCGTTCAGGCGGGATCTCTCCTCGTGAATGGCAGCATCACCGTCAGCCCGGTCACAGTGAATACCGGCGGCACGCTCGGCGGTTCCGGCACTGTGCTTTCCACCATCGCCGTGGAATCCGGCGGCACGCTGGCCCCAGGAAATGGCGATGCCGCCGCGCTCACCACCGGCAGCACCGTGAACCTCGCCGCGGGCTCCTTCTACGCCTCAGACATCACCGGCACGGACATCAATGACCGCATCGTCAGCTCCGCCGCAGTCGAAGTGAATGGCACCGTCAAGGTCACGCTGACCGGCTACGCCCCGGCCATCGGCGACAGTTTCGACCTCATCAACGCCACCGCCATCACCGGCACACCCAGCTTCGATTTCTCCGCAGCCCCGCTCGCTTCGGGTCAGGCATGGGACACCTCCACGTTCCTCACCGACGGGATCATCAAAGTCATCGCCGGCGGCAGTGCCTACGACACCTGGGCCACGGACAATTCCCTGACAGGCCCCGACGCAGCTCCAACGGCGGATCCAGACAAGGACGGCACCGCGAACCTCCTGGAGTTTGCCGCCAATGCCGATCCCCGCAGCGCCACCTCCCGCGCCAGGGTCTATGAACGGCTGCACACCATCGACGGCTCCCCCGCCCTGACCTTCACTGTCGCCACCCGCAAGACGGCCGCGTTCACCGCTAACGGCAGCACCCAAACCGCCTCGCGTGACGGGGTCAAATACACCGTCGAAGCCGGCGATGCGCCCTCCCCCTGGAATGTGACAGTGACGGAACTCACCCCGGCCGATGCCGCCGCCGTCCAGGCAGCCCTGACACTTCCCACGCTGGATTCCAGCTGGGAATGGCATACTTTCCGCGCTGCCGGCACTCCCTCCAGTGACAGCCGCCGCTTCATTCGCCTCCGGGTGGAGTAGCGCTGAGTCTGCGGAGTCATCACCATTCCTCATGCCCAGCCCTGTCCAGCTTCCACGCCCCCCCGAAGCCCTGCCCAAAGGGGCCGACGCACTTGTGTATGGACTCATGGGAAAGTGGCACCGCCGGCGCGCCCTGCTCAAAGGGCTCGAAGCGGATGCCCATCTCACCCGCGATCTGGCGGCCACGCACCGTGATCTCAGCACGCCACAGCTCCAGTCGAAGCTGCGCGACATGCGGGAACACGTGCGCCGCGGCAGGCTCAAAGCCCGCGGCACCACACGCGAAGCGCTCGCGCTGGTGAGTGAATCCGCCCGGCGGGTGACGGGACTGGATGCATTCCCCGTGCAGCTCCTCGGTGCGCTCGCCATGCAGCAGGGCCGGCTTGCTGAAATGGCCACCGGTGAAGGTAAAACGCTAACCGCCGGACTCACTGCCGTGCTCTTTGGCTGGAGCGGCCAGCCCTGCCATGTCGTGACGGTCAACGACTACCTCGTCGAGCGCGACGCCCAGTTTCTCCGGCCTCTGCTGGAGTTCTGCGGCCTCAAAGCCGGGCACGTCACCGCCAGCATGACTCCGCCCGACCGGGTGAGCCAGTATGCGGCCGATGTGGTTTGGGGCACGAGCCGGGAATTCGCCGCCGACTTCCTGCGCGACCAGTTGCGCCGGGACAGCGTGCGCGATGAAGGACGGCTCATGGTGCGCGAACTCCTGCGCCGCGGCCGCCCGCTGCCCGGCGGCGTGCAGCGCGGACTGCACACTGCCATCATCGACGAAGCGGACAGCCTGCTCATTGATGAAGCCGTCACACCGCTGATCATTTCCACCCGCGTGCCGAATGCACCGCTCACGGAAGCCATCACGGCGGCTTCACGGCTGGCTGCCAGCCTCGAACCGGGCGTCCACTATCACATCCGCCCGCGTCACCGCGAAATCGAGTTCACTTCCGCAGGGGAAGTAAAACTCAAGGAATGCGGCAGCGCCCTCGATGGATTCTGGCGCGCCCCGGACCGCTGCCGGGAACTCATGCGCATGGCGCTGTCCGCCCGGGAATTCTACCACCACGGCCAGCAGTATGTCGTGGAGGACAACAAAGTGGTGATCGTCGATGAATTCACCGGCCGCCCCATGGCCGACCGCTCGTGGCGTCAGGGGCTGCACCAGGCCGTGGAGGCCAAAGAGGGGCTCCCGGTTACCCCTCCGTCGGATACGCTGGCACGCATCAGCTTTCAGAAGTTCTTCCGTCTCTACCGCCGGCTGTGCGGCATGACAGGAACGGCGCGCGAAGCGGCCGCTGAATTCTGGCACGTCTATGGCCTGGCCGTCCTGCCGGTGCCGACCAACAAACCCTGCATCCGCACGCAGCGGATACCGCACTGCTTTGCCTCGTCCGCAGAGAAGATCATGGCCATCGTGCAACGGGTGCAGGAGATTCACGCCACCGGCGCTCCCGTTCTCGTGGGAACCCGCAGCGTGCGGGCGAGTGAGGAACTCGCCGCCGCAATGGAAAAGGCGGGTCTCATGCCGCATGTGCTCAATGCCACCCGGGTCAGCGAAGAGGCCATGATAGTCGCCGCCGCCGGTGAACCGCGCCGCATCACCATCGCCACCAACATGGCCGGCCGCGGCACTGATATCAGGCTCTCCCCGGGCATCGCGGAACAGGGTGGCCTGCATGTGATCTCCGCAGAGCGCAGTGAATCGGGCCGTGTGGACCGCCAGCTCTACGGCCGCTGTGCGCGCCAGGGGGATCCCGGCACGGCTGAATCGTTTGCCTCCGCAGAGGACGAACTGCTCCGCCGCTACATCGCGGCCCCGCTCCGCGCCTCCGTGGTCTCAGCACTCAGCGCAGGACTGCCTGGAGCCCAGAAACTGGCGGAGCGTCTCATTCGCAAAGCCCAGCGCACCGCTCAGCGCGAGGCTTACCGGCAGCGCCGGCGCGTTCTTCAGGCGGATGACTGGCTGGACAGCACGCTTTCTTTTGCCGGCCCGCATATCTAAAGGAACGCACTCCCGGAGCGACGTTTCTCTTGTCCGCGACAGCGCGGTGGGAAGCGTCGCCGCATGAGCCATTCCCGCCTTCTTCTTACCGCCACCGGCCTCTCCCTGCTTTCGTCACTCGCCGCAGCATCAGACGATTATGACGTCGTGATCTATGGTGGCACCTCCGGAGGCGTCACCGCTGGAATTCAGGCGGTGCACATGGGCAAAACAGCCGTCATCATCGAACCCTCGAAATTCGTCGGCGGCCTCACCACCGGGGGGCTCGGCGCGACAGACATTGGGAACAAGCGCGCCATCGGCGGCATGTCCCGCGGGTTTTACCACCGCATCTGGCAATACTATCAAAAGCCGGAGACATGGAACCGCGAGACGAGAGAGAAGTATTTTGCCAGCCGGCATCACAGCAACAGCGCCGATGAGGAAACCATGTGGACATTCGAACCCCATGTCGCGACCCGGGTTTATACCGCGATGCTGGAGGAGGCCAAAGTGCCGGTCATCTTCAGTGAGCGGCTGGACTTGAAGCAGGGCGTCACTAAAGAGGGGACGCGGATCACCTCCATCCGCATGGAAAGCGGCCGCACCTTTACGGGGCGCATGTTTATTGACGCCACGTATGAGGGCGACCTTATGGCCAAAGCCGGCGTCAGCTATCACGTTGGCCGCGAGGCGAACAGTGTTTACGGCGAGACCCTCAACGGCATTCAGGTCGCCCGCGCCACCAAACATCAGTTCATCAAAAGCCCCGACCCGTGGATCAAGCCCGGCGACCCAACCAGCGGACTGCTGCCCGGAATTCAAAAGGAGGATCCCGGCAAGGATGGAGAAGGCGACAGGCGCGTGCAGGCCTATAACTTCCGCATGTGCACCACCGATGTGGCGGAAAACCGTGTCCCGTGGCCCAAGCCGGAGAATTACGATCCGCTGCGCTATGAACTCCTGCTGCGCAACTTTGAGGCCGGCGATCTGCGCTCCCCATGGAATCCGGTCTGGATGCCCAACCGCAAGACGGATACCAACAACAACTTCGCCATCAGCACGGACAACATCGGAATGAATTACGATTATCCCGAAGGCGACTACGCAACCCGGGCCCGTATCTGGCAGGAGCATGTGGACTATCAGCAGGGACTGATGTGGACTATCGCCAACAGTCCCCGCGTTCCTCAAAAAGTGCGTGAGGAATTCAACCGGCTGGGGCTCGCGAAGGATGAATTCACCGACAACGGCAACTGGCCCCGGCAGCTTTATGTCCGCGAAGCCCGGCGCATGACCGGCGACTACGTCATGACCGAGCGCAACTGCCTGCGCACGGAAGTGGTGGAGGACTCTGTCGGTATGGGTGCCTACAACATGGATTCCCACAACGTGCAGCGCTATGTTACCAAAGACGGCCGGGTGCTCAATGAAGGCGACATCCAAACCAGCAGCCGGCCCTATCCAGTCAGCTACCGCAGCATCCGCCCCAAAGCATCTGAATGCACCAATCTGCTGGTTCCGGTGTGCCTCAGCGCCTCCCATATCGCCTACGGGAGCATCCGCATGGAGCCGGTCTTCATGGTGATGGGCCAAAGCGCCGCCACTGCCGCAGTGCATGCCATCGAAGAGAAGACTACTGTCCAGCAGATTGATGCTGCGAAATTCAAAGCCCGGCTGCTGGCCGACAGGCAGGTTCTTGATTTCGAAGTGCCCGCCGGCCCAATGAGCGCAGGGCTGCCGAAGGAGAAACTCAAAGGCATCGTGGTGGACGACAGCGAAGCCGAAAAACAGGGCTTCGAAGTGTCCAGCACCAGCGCTTCACCTTACATAGGAACCGGCTACGCCCACGACAGCAACGAAGGGAAAGGCAGCCAGCGCGCGGTCTTTAAGGCGATGCTGCCAGCGCCGGGCCGCTATGAAGTGCGCATGGCCTACACGGCACTGCCGAACCGCGCCGGCAATGTGCCAGTAACGATCGGCGGCAAAACAGTGACGGTGGACCAGCGCAAAGCACCGGCCATCGACGGGCTGTTCGTTTCCCTTGGTGTTTTCGAATTCGACAGCACTGCCGCCACCGCCACAGTCACCAACGAAGGCACCAGCGGCCACGTCATCATTGATGCGATGCAGTGGCTGCCGGAGCGGCCGTGACGGTTACTGCAGCACCGCCGCCACGCGGTAGTAGCGCCGGACATTGGCCGGAGTGGCCGTATCGGTATAAGCGCCTGCTCCGGTCACGGTCTGGAGCACAGCCCAGTTCACCAGATCAGTGCTGTATTCCACACGGTAAGTAGCCGCGGGCGTAAATGGCCATGTCACTGTCACATGACCGGCTCCATTTGCCGTCGAGGCGGCTGCAGGACTGGACGAGGAGTCGCCGGATGAGGTTCCGAACAGCGCTTCGATGCTGTCCGCATAGCCATCCCCATCAGAATCCGGCCCGGCCCCAAGGTATCCAGGACTGCCGGTTGCTTCGCCACTGGCCCGCCAGTTCAAACCGTCACCGTAGTCGCCGGAGATACTGATCACCTCCATGCTGGGGCCGGTGCCGTCGGCGGCCAGAGGCCACGGGATGGCGTCATCGTAAGTGAAATCGTGAATCACATTCCCCGGGGCATCCCGGAGCACAATGCGCTCACCACCATTGCTGAGATTGCCATCCGTCCATGCCGGAGCCAGCCGTGCAGCCGTTCCGTAAGCACTCTGGAAGGCGGCAGTATTTTCCGGCACCACAATGAACTCGCCGGGAGCCAGCGTCTCCGCCCCGAAGGTGTAGGGAGCAGGCACGGCACCGGCCATGGCAAACGGAGCCCCGGCATCGAAGGCGACACCGGACAGGGTAATGGGCGACGCACCTGTATTCCGCAGTTCGACAAACTCGACACCGCCGGCTGCGGGATTGAAATGCAACTCGGTAATCCGCAGTGCCGCCAGCACAGCACTGTAAGTCGCCGGATCCGCTACCAGGAGGTAGTCGAAGGAAATGCGCACCGTGGTAGCCTGCGAGGTCGCTACAAAAATGCCGCCACTGCCCGCGGTGGAACCTGCTGCCAGAGACTGGGTAAAAACGGTGGTCCAGTCATCACCGTTCGACCGCTGGAAGACCAGTGAGGTTCCGCTGCGGCGGATCCTCAGCGTGGCGCCGCTTCCGGTCACGGCAGCCGAGGCCAGCTGCGACCATGCGGCCGGCTGCACCGCGCGCCGGACGACGGCATTGAGTCCACCATCAATGGAGAAGGCGTAGCGCACCGTGGTCCCTGACTCAACTGTCGTCAGCCACAGCCCGCTCTGCCAGTTGCCAAACTCGCGCGTGTCCGGCTCCAGTTCCGTCTGGAGCACGAAGTCCGAAGTGTCCGGCAGATCGCGCGTGATGAGTGGATGCGAGAAGGAAGGCTGCGCCAGCGGCTTCGCGGAATCATCCAGCACCTGCACGAGAAGCCTGCCGGTTGTGTCCTCCAGCGAGTACCACGAGGAGGGCGAGAAATTGTCCCGCTGTTCCACATTTTGCACAGAGAAGCCCGCCGCCACCGGATCGCCGCCGCCGAAACTCTGGAAGTCGCCGGCATTGAACACCGTCACGCCCCGGGAGCGCACGGTGGAGAGCGCGGCACCATCGGTAACGGTCAGTTCCACCGTGTAGATGCCCGGGATCGTACAGCGCAGTTGAGCCTTGCCCGGTGCAGGATAAGTCAGCGTCGTGCCGGCGGATGGCGTCACTGTCCAGTTGAACAGCAGCGCCGTGCCCTCCGGGTCGAAGCTGCCGCTCGCGTCCAGCAGAAGCGGGGCATTGGCGGCCACACGGCGGGATGCCGGATCCTCCGTGATCACCACCACGGGCGGGGCATTCACTGACAGGGTCACCGTATAGATCAAGGAGTTGAGGACAGCGCCTGTGCTGCTCAGTGAACGCACGGTCAGCGTGTTCAATCCGGTGGTCAGGGCAATACCGGAGATAGTCCACTGACCAAGGTTGGCGGCACTGGGGCTCCAGAAGAACTGAGCCTCCGGGTGGTTGACCACTTCAACACGCTGCACCGTACTGGGCGCTGCACCGGCGATGGAAATAAGCGGCGTAGCCACTGTCAGGCCGCTGGCGCTGCTGATGCTGAACGGTCGCGTGTAGTTGGTGCCGCCAAAACTGTTGATTGAATTGATCGCGTTCGCTTCCCGGTTGGCAAACCATGTGCCCGGATAGTCGTAGGATGAAGTCTTAAAGGGCGCATTCGCGTGACTGTTCGCCGCCTGATAGTTCATCGCATTCAGCCAGGCATTCATCCGGGCCGAGTTGCGCGTGTATTTGGTGACCAGTTCCGTCAGATAGTAGGCATAGGCGCGGCGGAACCAGGGACGGTCACGCAGATTTTGCCAGCCGGTGCCGCCGGCTCCTCCGAGGAATCCTTCATTTGTATTCTGAAAGCCGAGGTCACTGTCCCAGTGATGGAACTCAAACTTCCCGTCCGTGGGCCTCCGGTAGAAATAGCCGTTCTTCCCGCGGTTGAGAGTGAAGTTGTCCCAGTCGCCGATGTAGCCGCGCACAGCCGCATAGATACCGGCATGCTCCACGTCGATCATCCGCTCCGTCTGCTCCTGGAAGGATACTTCATTCGCAATAAACGTGCTGTTGTTATTGAACACGGTTTTGATGAACGAAGAGAGCGAGGCGTAATCGTAGTTCCCCTCCGGAAAGCGGATCGGCCAGTTGCCGTGGAAGAAGATCGGACTCTCATCCGAGGGGCCCGCCGCTGCACCACTCCAGTCGAGCAGGGACCAGCGACCCGTGACGCTCCCGGCATCCAGACGGTCGTCGTGATTGTTGGTGTCATACATGAACCAGGCGTCATCAATTTCATACAACTCACCGCCGTCACCATAGGCGCGGTCAAAGAAGTCGCTGTCTGTCATCTCCATCTCCTCACGCCACGCCGGGGCATCGGCATTCATCATCAACTGGACAAACTCGGAATCCGGCGCCGGATAGCCCAGCAGATACATCATGTAGCGGGTGATGCGGTTGTGGAAGCGCGCCGCGGTGTTTGTGGTGGAGCCATCGCTGTCGATCGCGTTCTTAGAACGGTCGCGGAAAAGGTTGTCCGAGGGCGAACGCCACCGGGCACGCTCCATGCGGTTGTCCCCCACGCGCGTCCACGGGCTGCCGCCTTTGCGCAACTCACAGCCATAGATGATGTCCGTCTCATTGAAGATCATCGTCGAGTTGAGCCCAAAGTTGGACATCCGGGGGAAGTCCCAGTCGTAGGCCGCACTGAAACCGGTGCCGGTGTTCATCGCGTTCCGGTCATACTGGGAAAAGATGTAGCGTTCCGTGAGCAGACCCGGCTGCGTAGAGGGCGGTGAGTTGTCCGCAATCCACATGGCCGGCCGGCCATAGACGCCGATCACGCTGCCATTGACCGCGGCGACACCCTCCGCCTGCCGCGGGCATTCATTCACCTGTCCGCCGACCGTGGTGGCCCTGACATAGAACTGCGTGATGGTTCCGTCGCCCCGGGGAGCCACCGTCGCCGACCAAATCCCGTCACCGGCGGATTCATCGCCTCCGGTGCCGCTGTCATTCATCGGGAGACTGTTCCAGACGCCGTTGCCGGCCACGGTATCAATCCGTTCACGGAGCACCACGGATGACAGAGTGGCGGCGGAGGACACTCTGGCGGTGACGACCACCGGCTGAGTAGAGGTGGGCACCGGCGGGGAATGGCGAATCTGATCCACCGAGGCTGGCGCAGAGGGAGCCAACACAGAATTCGCGGCGCCAGGACTGCCCAAATTGTCCGGAATCGGGAAGCGGAAGACTTTACCAAAACTGCGGTCCCACGTTTGCGCCACCAGCAGCGGCATGCCGGACACCCAGCGCGCACTGAAGCTAAGCGTCAGCGTGTCATTTTGCTGCATGCCGGTCACATCAACCTCCGCTTTGTTGGCTTTGGTATCACCACCACCGGCACTGATCAGATGGAACTGACCGCCGATGGTGTCACTGAGCCGGTGCGTGCCCATGCAGAGGAATCCATTCGCACTGGTGCCGGTGCCATGGGATGTTGCATCGCCATTCGGGAGCAAATTGGTCGCAGGCGCCGCCGCACGCGTCAGGGTGATATTGTCGAGAATAACGTAGCCGTCACTAACCAGATTGAGGAGGAGTTCCTTGTAGGCGGTGTCCACCGTTGGCGCTCCGCGGAGCTGCCGGTAAATCCCGGTGTGGGTGTAAGTCAGGAAGGTGCTTTTGTTCGACTCATTGCTGGCCCGCCAGGAGGAGGCGGCACTGTTATCCATGTCAGGATGCAGCAGTTCGAGACTGCTGCCCTGCCCGGCAGCAAGAGCAGGCCAGTCGCCCCCGTCACGGTAATCCACCTCATCGGCCAGACTGCCTGTGGCATCCTCCAGACGAAGATAGTCCCCGCTGTTAGCGAGACCGCCATCCACCGGCCCAAACACCCGGACGCCGCCGCCATAGACCGCCGTGATGCGAGCCGGGTCACCAGCAACGACAGCATACTCACCGGCGGCCAGAACAGTTCCCGAGGGGAACACGTAATCGATGCCGCGGTTAAAGCGCCATCCACTGATGTCCACGGGCGCGGCACTGTTATTCAGTAACTCGATATACTCGCCATTCGAGTGTTTAGAGGGCGGATCATACATGATCTCATTGATCACGATGCCGGTGTTCCGCGACGGATTATTGGCTTCATCGCGGGTAGCGGTGGCTGCTGCATACCATTCCCTGCCGCCGGCGGGCCAGGTCTGCACAGCGGAAAACCCTGCACGGCGCTCCACATCCACGGCAGCCAGGACATTGTTGCCGGCATCACTGAGATACAGAGTCATATCCCCGCCGGTATCTGGAGCGAAATTTACATCGACACTCGCATAGCCACCGGCTGCAATCGACCCGCTAAGCACTGTTTTGTCCGACAGGTCGGGCACCGTGGAAACAAAGATTCCAGCCAGGCTCTGCGCTGCGGCACCGGCGTTGTAGAGTTCTACCCAGTCCGCAGTTCCGGCTGTGTCGAAGTGCACCTCACTCAACCGGATCGGGGAGACGGCACCAGCCACAAGAGATGCGTTAGGATTACCCGGCGTCGGATCCGTAAATAAATACCAGTTGGAGCCCCCGGCCGGTTTCCGTCCCAGGGAGCGACCGTCCACCGTCATGCTGCTGCTGATGTGCGCCTGCCGTGTGGTGCCGTCCGGCCGGGTGAGGATCACTACCACGGGCGAAGCCAGCGAGAGCCCCGATTCTGAATATCCAGCCACAGCAAACCCCATGGCCGGCACGACGAGGGGACCCGCGATGAGCGATTTTGTCAGGTTACCGGCATTGTCACTCAGGTAGTAGCCCTGTAAATCCACATCAGTCCCCGTGGGATTGTAGAACTCCACGAACCCCGCACCGGCAGCGCCGGGCTTGATCTCGTTGATCGTCACTCCCGGGGGAGCAGAGGAGGTAATTTTCAGACGCGCCGCGAATACATGGTCGCTGCTGCTCGTTTGGTTCTGGTGCACCGAAGCAGCAAAGACATTCACCCCGGCAACCAGCTTGCCATCGAGCGATGAGGCACTTCCGGAAACTTTGGCGGTTTCCAGCGTGGCATCGCCCACGGCAGTAGGGTCCGCGAGGCTGGCATGCCCCTCTGGATTCGGCATCCGGTCCCGCCCGATCTCCTGCCCGTTCAGGTAGTAAATCACTCCGTCATCAATCACCTGATCGATCACGAACGAGTTACCCGTGAGGCTTCCGCTCCAGTTGAATGTCGTGCGGAAGTAATAGGTAGCGAGACCGCTCGCCTGAGGCACCTGAGTCCGGATACCAATGAATGGCGCGCCTACATTTTCCGTACCCAGCGGCGCAAAGCCGGAACCACCCCATGTGGCATCATTAAACGCCGGCTGCATCCAGTCGGCCGGTGGAGCCGTCAGCTGATTATAAAAACGCCACTGCGTGTCTCCCGGATTGGCGGCCGCGGGAACCGCCGGACTTCCAGTCCCGGGGGTATCATTGAACTGAGTGGCAGTCACCGTGCCGCCCACACTTACTTCCGGACTGCTCACTGCCTCCTCAGCGCTCGCAGGCTGGACGTATCCGGGCGTTCCACCTTTGCCGCTGCCCGCCCGCCAGTTCCGCCAGTCATCCACTTTGCGGTCGGTATTGATCAATTGAAGCGAATGCCCGGTGCCATCCGCCGCCCGCGGCCAAAGCCCGCCATCGCGGTAGCTCAACTCACACTGCAGAGCCCCGGCGGCGTCTTTCAGCACAAACGTGTCTCCATCATTCGCGAGGCTTCCCGTCCATGGCCCGAATACCCGGACATTCGGAGGCAGGTTGGGATATGCCGCGCGCGTCGCGGCTTCATCTGCACTGCTGATGACGATACGTTCGTATTCCTTCAGGAAATGCGCTTCCGCTGCGCCGGCATTGAAGTCCGGCATCGTAAAATCAATCCCTCCGGAAAAAACCCATTTGGCAGTATCAATGCGGTTACTCGTCAGGTTGAGCACCTCAATATACTCAGGCTTTCCCGCCTGTGGATTGTACATCACTTCGTGGAAAACCACCTGACTGGCTGTAGCGGAGAGAGCCAGGCAGGGGAGCAGACCGGCAAGAATGGAGGATGGGTGCATAGGCTTGAAGCAGTAGGGAATGCTGTTTTGCCCGAAACCGTAGCCTCAGAGCAATACATTTTCCTTCGATGCGGTCAATTAATTTGGCCCCTGTTTCCCGCCCGCGGCGGCACAGACTAACGCCTGACCGCGCGCAGCCTGACAAACTTGCGGTTTCCCCCTGAAGGGATAAGCCCGCCCGTCAGCAGCTGCCATGCGGACAGATTGTCCGACACTTCCGCCGCGAGCAGGGCATCATCCGCATTCGGCAGCGAAGGCCACGACAGCGTGCCGCTGCCATCCGGATTCCACAACACCGAGAGGACACTGCTGGCCGGAGTGAATTCCGTGTCGCTGGTGCCCATGGCATACTCCGCGAGGGCGGAGAATCCATCGCCATCTGCGTCCGCCAGGTCTGAACCCGTGAAGACGAGTGCATCGGAGGCTCCGGGATTCCCGCCGGCTGCAGCACTGGCACGCCAGCTGGATGCGAGATTGTGATCCGGATTGGTAACCGGCGCGATGAGCACGAGACTGTAACCGCCGCCATCCGCCGTCACCGGCCACGGCGGGTTGTCATCATAGGCAAAACTGCGCAGGACATTTCCGAGCGCATTGACGATGGTGATGTTTTCGCTGGAATTCACGAGACCCGTGCCGTTGAGGAACGCGCCAGCCGCAAGTTGTGTCGAAGCGCCGGGATGCCGCAGCAGGAAAGCATCCCTGTTGGCCGCAATCACCAGCCTTGATCCGGGCTGCAGCAGTGTTCCTGCGGCGAAGTTATAATCAATCCCTCCCGTGAACCTAACCCCGGCGAGGTCCACCACCGCACCGCTGATGTTCATGACCTCAAGATACTCGAAGAAGTCGTCATCCGTGAAGCCGGCGTTGCTCTCGGTGGTGGTGGGATCCGTCGGATGATACATGATTTCCGACACCACCAAATTGGCTGCGGATGCGGGCGCGACCGGCGTGGTGTTATTAATCGTGATGCTGGCCGTGGCGATGACGGTCCCGGAGAAGTTAACGGCTTCCAGCGTGACCGTGGACTGGCCGGGCGCCGCCGGCAGGCTCACCTGCCAGGTTGTGTTTCCGGTCCAGGTGACCGTTAGCGGTTCCACACTGCCGGAAACGCGAATCTCTCTCACATTGACCCATCCGTTGCCGTTCACCGTCGCCGTACTTGCGGCCACCGTCAGCGGGTTGGGAGTGGTAATCGCAAAGGCCACACTGGGAATGGATGCGGTGATCTGTGAGAGCACATTATTGCTCCGGTTGGTCATGTAAGTGAGATGGCTGCTCCACGGCTGAGAGGCATCCAGCGAGGCAAAGTGATTCGTCCACGTCGCCATGTAGGAATTGTTATAGGTCGTGGAGATGATGTCGTGCAGATGGCCAAAATACTGCCGGCGGCGGGCGGGATTGGCCGTGAGGGTGGCACATTGCGCATTGGCCGTGATGCTGCGGGTCTCACTGAACGAGAAATCCATGTCATGCGGCAGGAAGGTCACTTTGCCGTTCGGCAGGGCATAGAAGATACCGTTGTGGGCGTCGTTGGCGGCATGGTTGTCTCCGGCACCGCTCAGCACGGCATACGCCATGCCGCGCAGCCACAGATCCACCTCCACGCGCTGCGGGAGCAGAGTCTCGAACTGAGCGCCGCTCGTGCTGAACAGCTTGCAGTAGTTCATGACGGGCTGGAAGTCGTCCTCCTCACGGTTGATCTTGTTCAGGAAATGCCAGCGGTAGCGCTCCGGGTCATCGCCGTGATTCGTGATGCCAATCCCCACCACGCCATCCGGCTGGGGCAGCTTGTTGCCGGTTGCCGTTCCGCTATCGGTAGTGGTGGGATGGTAAACGAGTTCATACTCATACAGCCGGCCGTCAGAACCATTCTCAAACTGCTCATCCAGGAACGTATCATCGTAGCGGGCAAGCTGCAGCACGGCGGTGCGTGTCAGTGCTGCGTTGGGCGAGAGGACTTTTATCAGATCGTTATAGCGGCTTAAGGGGCCTCCGGAATTGGAGATCATAGTGTCGAAGAGAATCTCACGCTGCCCTGAGACCACGCCTTCACTGCGGTCCACAGCCACACCGCCAAGCACGCCGCGGAAGAGAGCATCAGAGGGAAAGTCGACGTTGTAGCCGACGCGGGCGGCTTCATTGCGCCCCCGCTCGCTGCTCTTCAGACGCACTCCCGCACCGTAGTAGATGTCATTCTCACGGTCGATGATGGTGCATTCGATGCGGTCGTTGCTCATCACATTAATGGATGTATGCATCCAGTCACGGTCGGCGTTGGTGGTGATGACGCGGAAGTTGTGCAGACCGTTGGTGGCCGCTGTGCCGTCGTTTACTTTGTAGAGAGCCCGTGAACTGGGTCCCAGAGCGGGGTGGAATTCATTCGCCCCCAGCGTGTCCGTGCCGCGAGTATAGAACTGAACGACTGCGCCCGCGACCTGCCCGGGAATGCTGCCGGTATAGAGCCCGCCGCCAGCAGTGCTCATGCTGGTGCTGGCAAAGGCGCCCCCGTTCACCGAGTAGAAGAGAGTCATCCCGCCGATGCCATCAGGATCCGAGGCCACACACGAAATGGTGGCCGTGGCCCCGGCTTCGGGCACGGCAGGTGAGTGATTGAGAGCCGCGAACGTCGGACCGGCATTGACCGCGCTGCGGCTGTTCACCGCGCCGGGTGTGCCGGGATTGGCCACGCGGTCGATGACATTCACTCTGGCCATCCGGTTGAAGTAGCAGCGTGTGTGCAGCTGGTTGCTGCCTCCGACCCAGCGGGCGCGGAAACTGATCTGGTAGGTTGCTCCATTCGAAATCGCACTGGCCAGTGTGGTCTCGATTTGATTGTGCATGTGCTCGGTGGGGCCGGTGGCGATGATGCGAAGAATGTTGTTGCCGGCATTCCCTGGCTCAGGGGTGACGAGGCTGGCGCGGTGATTTCCGCGGCGGCGCCATGCTGCGCCGCTGTTGATTCCAGGGTCAGTGATTTTCTGCGTCGTGCCGTTCTCGATCACGCTAATATCATCAATCCAGATTTCCCCCGCGCCCATCATGCCGAGATTGAATTCACTCCACTGCCCGTCCGGACCGCCATTACTGGCCGCGGCTACACCGCTGTAAGTGTAATTCTTCCATGCGGTGCGGCCGCTTTCCTCACTCGCCGTCCAGGCACCGCCCTGCATGTTATCACTGTCGAGGTCGCGCAGTTCCAGACTGGCGCCGCCGCCGTCCGCGTATTCCGGCCACGCGCCGCTGTCAAAGTAGCGCACTTCATCCACGGTATTTTTGAGGGCATCACGCAGCACGAGGTGTTCACCGCTCCGCGACATACTGCCGCCGAAAGTGCCCAGCACCCGCGCAGCGGGAAAGGCAGCGGTGAAGAGCGCAGCATCACGCACAACGCACGCACGCTCACCCGGAGCGAGGGTGGTGCCAGGAGCGAAGGCAAAGTCGATCCCGTCCTCGAAATCCCATCCGGTGAGATCCACCGCAGTGCCACTGCGGTTGGTGAGTTCCAGCCATTGATTGTCTGAATTCCGCAGCGGTTGTCCCGGTGTTCCCGGGCTCAGTTGTTCACGCAGATCAAGTTTGAGCCCAAAGACGATGTCGCTGCTCCCGGTGCCGTTCTGATGGACTTCCACGGAAATGCGGTTCGTGCCGGCCACAAGACTGGAAACCGGCACCACCAGAGAAACCAGCGCGGCATTGTCCACACCTCCGGTGGCCAGCGTTTCCGGCCCCACAGCGCCGGCAGGCATCCCGAAACGGGAGGGAAGTTCCACCCCATTGAGATAGAAGATAGCCCCATCATCAATCATGTGGGTAATCTCCAGTGATGTCGCCGTGGTGAGCTGCCCGGCAGTGACGCTGAACTCGCGTTCGAAGTAATAGGTCACAGTGGCCGCGGTGTAGGGAGAAATGACCGTCGCGAGCGCCACCGGCAGCGCAGAGGATTCCACCCCGATCGGCCCCGCGCCCGACTTCCAGTTGCCGGCAACCGGGTGATCCACAGTGGCCCAGTTCGCCGGCAGGTTCTCGTCGGCTGCATTGTAGCGCCACACATCGCTGTAATTGACCAGAGTCGTGTTCTGGAAAGTGAGCGGCACGGCTGCCACCGGTGCCAGCGACGGCGGGTTGTACATGATCTCACTGATCACGATGCTGTCATTGAAGACGAAGGAGTTCGCAGCGCCGGGCGTTGCGGCATCTGGGTAGGCCCACTCGCCGGCGCGTGATGGAGCCCGACCGCGCAGGCGCCCGGTTTGTTGCCGGGCATCAATCAGACCGGCTTTCCCCGCGGTGTAGATGAACACCTTCTCGCCGTCCGCGGGACGAAATCCCAGCGTGGCCTCGGTCAGAACGAAATAACTGTTCCCCAACAGCGTACTGGACGGCAAAATATATTCCCGTGTGGCATCACCGCCGATATTGATCACCAGGCCGGTTAGATCCACCGGAGCAGGCCCCGTGGTGGCAATTTCCACCCACCACGACGCGGCGGCCGTAGCGGGCATTTCACTCAGCTTCAGGGGCGGAATAGCGCCGGGAACCGGATCATTGATATCCATGTCCAGTTGCGCCCCCCACACGATGTCACTGTTGCTTACCGCGAACTGATGGACTTCGACGGAGATCCGGTTCGATCCAGCCACGAGATTCGTTGTCGGCAGTGGCACATAGCCGGAGAGCGCCGTTCCCGCCTCGACATTGGCGGTGGCTGCCGTAGAGGGCGTGATCGCCGCCGGCAGCGCAGGCATGTTGATGCGGGTGGCTTCCACGCCGTTGATGTAAATGACCGCGCCGTCATCGAGGGCATGCTTGATTTTTAGCGTCGCAAGGTTCGCGAGCTGCGACGGGGTAATGTCGAACTCCTTCTCAAAGTAGTACGTCATCACATACGGCGCATTCAATCCAGGGAAACGCAGGTTCGTCCCCTTGGGAACGGTGGCACTTGTTTCATAGGCAATCGCACCTGGGCCGGACTCCCACTGATTCGCCCCCGTCCCTCCCACAGCATGTGCGGTCTGCGCCCAGGTATTGTCAGGGTAGGCCGGGCCGTTCTGATTGAAACGCCACGTGGTATCGAGATTGAACAGATTCACCGTCGTAACCGGCGGCGGTGCTCCTGCGGCAGGGAAATTGACGGCACCGGGAGTGCCGTTCTGCTGGGTGCTGATGGTCCAGTTCGCGTGGCGGCCGCTGTCCGTATAGGGCAACTTTTTCGCGAGAGTGAAGCCTGATCCATCCGCACCAGGAGGCCAGGGGGAATCATCACCAAAATCCAGTTCATCCATCATGCGGCCGCTGTGATTGATGAGACGCAGCCGCTGCCCGTCGTTGCCAATGCTGCCGGTGTAGGGTCCAAACTGCCCTGCGCCGGGCGTTTTCGCCACCACCACATAGGCGCCGGGATTCAGGATCGTGCCTGCCGGAAATTTGTAGCCGGTACCGTCGATGCTCCATCCTGACACATCCACCTTGATCCCCATCTGATTAAACAGCTCCACGAACTCCCCGGCTTCAGTGGCACCGGGCGGGTTGTAATGAACTTCATTGAAAGTCACAACGGTATCAGACCCTGCCCGCGCAGGGGCAGCTAATGCAAGGGCGGCAAAAACGGGAAGGAGGCGACTAATCATGGGTGGCGGGGGAGCATGGGGGAAAAGAAAACGGGGCGCAGGACCGGCCAACCGGCTGTCCTGCGCCCCTCAAGAGAAGCAAGACGGCTAAGGTCAGGGGTCCGTCACATCGGTGACCCGGTACTGAGCACGCTGCAGACCGGCCGCCACGTTATCAACGAAGGTGGTCGTCGCGCCGCCGGAAGGCTCTGCGTCCGTCAATTCAATCCAGTTCACAAGGTCGGTGGAAAACTCGACCTTATACACACGGCCGGGCCGGGAGTCCCACGTGAGCGTCATGCTGGTGCCGTTGGGTGCACGAACAATGCTGACGAAGTCGAGCGGCTTCGGCGGGCTGGCTTCACGGTTCGTGAGACCATAGAGGTGGAAGCTGCCGTTGCCGCTGGCTACGTTGGATACGGTAGCTTCGAAACTGGCGGTGGTGCCTGCCGCCACGTAGGTCCAACTGATGTAGTAGCCAGACTCGCTGTTGTTGTTGCCGAGCATGATGCCAGGGCGGTCTTCGAGCACATAGAAATTGGTCACCGTCGCGCCGTTGGTGAACTTCAGGAAGTGCGGGCGCACTGTCCCGTCGTCCCACTTCCGGATGAAGAGGCGCATTTCATAGGTCATGCCCGGCTCCAGCGCAGAAAGAGTGTAAACCTGAGAGTTGCCCGGATTGGGGCCACCGCCGGAGTAGGTGAAGGTGCCGAACATTTGAAGATTCCCCGCACCGGTGACGTTGCCGGTGGCAGGAACCCACGTGCCGTTGTTGATCGCTGGACCGATGGCGTTCTTGCCGCCGGTATTCGGATTCCAATCAAAATTGGCCGGAGTGTTAGCGACATCCAGTACGTCCAGAGCTACGCCATTGATGGTCGCCGCGCCGCCGCCGGAAATTTTGTGTGTGTAAACCTCGGTGGCGCTGATGCCCGTGCTGGCTTCGTCCGTGACCACCCCCAGGGTGATACCGGCCGGCAGTGCGGTTGGAACCGACGTGTTGCTGGTGGGGTTCCCGCCAGAGTTGATTTCATAGTTGTCAGGGAAGTGGTCCCCATCGCTGTCCGCCGAAGCTCCGCTGGTTCCGGGATTGCCCGCATCCACAAAGACGCCGGAGTTGTTCTCGATCAAGTCACTGAGTCCATCGCCGTCCGTGTCGGCAACAGTCGGATTGGTCGCCGCGCGCGGAGCGGTGGGATAGAGTTCCGCAAAGTCGCTCAGTCCATCGCTGTCGGAGTCCACCGCAAGTGGATTGAGAGTGGGATAGACAGCACGGCGCACGTATTCTTCAGCATCGGAAAGCCCGTCACCGTCGAAATCGCCGGTGCCCGCACCGGGGCCAGGGCCAAGCAGCAGGCCGGTAAGGCTGGCAAGACTGCCCGCCTTGTCCAGTTCGTAGGCATCCGCGAGGTCGTCCATATCCGAGTCGCCGGCTAACGGCGGCGCTGTACGGTTGGCGAGCGCTGACAGGTGGAAGGTTCCGGCACCACCAGGAACCGGTGTAATAGTCAGGACCTGCGTGACCGAGGTCGCAGTGAAAGTGTAGGTAAGGCGGATGCCATTGTTTAGATTGTAGGCATTTTGATTCGCAGTGAGTTTGTCACTCCCGGCGGCGAATACCTGAGTGCGCGCAACGGGCAGGGCATCCCATGCATAGGCGAAGAGACTCGTTTCATAGGCAATCCCCGGGGTGAGGTTGGTGAGAGTGATAGTGCGCGGATTGCCGTTATAGAGGAAATTGTCCGCGAGGATCTTGCTGTCGCCTGTGACGTTGGTGCTCCGGCCGGTGGCATCGGCATTCGCCGGAGCGAGGGTGTAGTTGGTGCCCGTAAGCGCATGGCTCTGAAAAGCGATGCCATTGACCGTGACCGCCGGATCTCCGCCTGTGCCGATGTTAGCCGCTACGGTGTAGTCTGCCTGTGCCCCTCCGATACCCGAATCCGCATCTCCCGTCCATGCCATGAATTCCCAACCGGAACGCTGCACCGTCACGGAATACTGCCTCGTGGATATCCCATCCTGTGCGGTCACGGTGTAAATTACCGGCGCGCCCCCAATGCTGAGTGCAGGGGTCGGTTTGGTGCCGCTCGCCCGGTCACAATTCGCGCCCAAGGATGTAGTAAAGGTCGGAGCCAGTGTTCCGGCGATCGCCGCAGGCGTGCCCTTCGGCAGAAACACCTCAATCGTTCCCGTACTTGGTCCAGTGGAAGTGATGGTGGCGGTGCTGCCGGCAAATCCCGGATCGAAGGAGGTAATGTCCCGGGCGGTGCTGGGCGGCGCGACCACAACGGACACCGTATAGTTATTGACGGTGGCACCGTCGGTCACCGTGTAGGTCACAGGCCCGGAACTGAAGTCGGGGGTCGGTGGGGATCCGCTGGTCTGATTGCAGGTGGTAGTGAGCGAATTCAGCGTGAAGGCTGGGGCCAGCGTGGCCAGATTGGTGCCAAAGGGAACCGTATAGGTGATGGTGGCCGCATTGGCGGAAACCGGATTGATGACCGCCGAGCTGTTCGGCAGATTGTCACCGAAAAAGGCAATCGTGCCGGCCGGGAATGTGCGGCTGGCGAAGGCGGACATGTGGAACGTGCCGGATGGGGGCACCGGGGTGATCGTGATCGCCCTCGATGTTGCTGTGGCGACGAACTTGTAGGCCACACGGATGCCGTTAGCGTCGCCGTAAACATCCTGGTCCACGACGTAGCTGTCGGTGCCGGAGGCAAACGTCTGGACGCGACCGGTGGCCTCCCAGCCGTAGGCGAAGAAGATAGCCTCGTAGGGAACCCCGACCGTGAGATTCGTCAGAGTCACGGTGCGGGGGTTGCCATTATAGAGGAATGGCCTCAGATTAGCGCTGGAACCGGTGATGTTGACCGCCTTGCCCGGATGGGTTGCGAAGGCTCCAGCCATAGAAAAATTCGTCCCGGATGTGGCATGGGCTCCAAACGTGATTCCGTTCACTGTTACAGCACCGGCACCGGTGCCGTTATTGATAGCTGCCATATAGTCAGCCTGGACCCCGGTAATGCCAGCGGTGGTATCATTGGTCCATGCGCTGTGACTCCATGTGCCGGCATTCGCGTTTCCGGCAAGGGCAAAGGCACCAGCGGCCATTCCCAGGAGCAGCCCTTTCCAAGTCCTCCCGTTGAGTAGTGAAGTATGCTGTTTCATTGGTGTAGTGGGTTTCGTTAAATGTTCGCCAGCCCCGGCGATGGAACTGACAGGGAATAGCGGACGGGCACCGGAAATGCTTCCGGCTTTTCTCCGCATTTTCATATTTTCATCGGTTTCCGCCGCAAAATGCAAGCTATTTGCCAGCGAATGCCGGCCAATTTTCCAGGCAGAAATTGACCGGCTGCCGGACTCCACCCACCGAGCCAGCAGAGCCGTCATTCCCAACGATTACACCGGGCACCAAAAACACAAGATACCATAATTATCATATAAACCTCATCTTCGGCCACCGCCTAAAGTCCTAAATCCCCCCGCCATTCATTTGCGGGTCAGGAGAATGTAGTCCAGCCCCACCATGTAGGACTTCACGGCTTCTGGATTCGCTCCAGTGACTTCGATGGTCAGCCGGTGATCGCCGGCGGTGAGTTCGGCCTCACCAAGGGCGAGTTGGCTGGTGGTGGAGACGCGGGAGCCAAAGAGATCGATTTGCTTGTCGCCGAGCGGCTTGCCATCGAGGAGGAACTTCACGGTGCCGTAGTCCGGAGCCCGGGTGAGCACGGCCTCAATAGTGTAGGTGCCGGCGATGTCCACGGGCAGCGCGAGAACGAGTTTATCGCCCGGGTTGGCCCCGGTCCACCACAGTTGCTCGCCACCGCTCCAGGTGAAGTCTTTCCAGGCCAACATGTTTTGCGGAGCCGCGGCACCAGTGAAGGCGAGGACTTTCATCGCCTCCCCCTCCACGGCGCCCGGTATGCGGCCACGAGCATCCGAGCCCTTCTCCCCGGGCATCGGCACCTGCACGGGACTGGCGAGATAGGCGATGAGGTCGCGCGCCTGTTCATTGCTCAGCGCCGTGAGCAGGCCCACCGGCATCATGGAAATGCCCGGCTTCTCATGCGACTTCACGGACGCTTTCGGCACCGTCATTTCGCCCGTGAGCGTCTGCACTGTGTAAGCAGCCGGGCTCTCGGCACGGATCATCCCCGCCGCCGCGGCTTGACCGTCGTTGAGCGTGAAAATGTGGAGTTCGTAGTCCTTGCCGAGCACGGCACTGGGGTTGGTGATATTCTCCAGGAGGTAGTCAATGTCGGCGCGGTTGGAGCCGGTCAGGTTAGGTCCGATCTTTGCGCCGTCATCAAACAGGGCATGACAGTTGGCGCACACGCTTTTGAACAGCACGCGGCCCTGTGAGGCCTTGCCGCTGCGGATGAACTGCGGCGTCAGGATGGCCTTCCAGCGGGCGTGTTCTCTGGCCGCCTCCTCTGCTCCGGGCGCACTGCTGCCAATACGGCCCCACACCGTTTCCAGCTTTTCCTTCAACGCAGCATCACCGAGCCCCGCAATCTGCCGCGCCACGAGGCTGGGCATCTCCGCCCGGGCGATTTTCCCCTGCTCCATCGCGTCCAGCAGGAGCCGCGCCGTTTCCACCCGCACCGCCAGCCCGGCGATGGCCGCCTGCTTTTCCGGAATGCTGAATGAGGCGTAGCGCTGCAGCACCGCCTGAGCCAGTTGCTCCGGAGTGGGCTGAGCAGCGAAGGCAGGCAACAGGGTGAGGGCCGAGAAGGCGAGGGCACGCAGAATCATGCGTGTCCCATAGCCGCGACGGCCCCGGCTTGTCACCTGCACGAATGCGGATGCCGCTCAGCGCACGAGCGTGATGCGCTTCACCGGGTTGTCCGCCACGATGACGCCCTGAGCCCCGCGGCTCTTGATCTCCAGTTTGCTGAAGTCCAGCTCGACCTCCAGCTTCTTGAGCCGCGGCGCAGGCTGGTAGTGGATCATGAGCCGCTGCCTGTTGCTCGTCTCCGGGCTGCTGTGCACGGCGAAGTAAACGAGCTTGCCGCCCTTGGTTCCCTTCGTGAGGTCGTAGAATGTGTCGCGTGTCACGCCGCCCATCTGGAAGCGCTTGCCATAGTAGCGCCCGCGCGGGCCGTCGCGATAGATGATCGTGAATATCTTCTCACGGTCGAAGATTCCCACGTAGGGCGGTTTGGGGCCAAAGAAGGCCTTCTCCTGCACCTTGCTCACTTTCACCGTGCCATCGTCGAGGAAGACGATGACATCATCCAGCCGGGAGCACTTGCAGATGGCGTCGCCGGAGCGCTTGAGACCCCAGCCCACGTAGCCGTCCTCGCGGTTCACATAGAGCGTCTCGGTAGCCACCGCGGCCTCACTGGCCTTGATGGTGCCGAAGGTGGTGATCTCCGTGCGGCGGTCACGCTTCAGACCATATTTGCGCTTCAGTTCCTTGAACCAGTTCACCGCATACTTTGTCAGCTCAGCGAGATGGCCTTTGGTCTCGGCAATTTGATTTTCGAGCGCGCGGATCTGCTCCTCGGCTTCAAAGCTGTTGTACTTGGAGATGCGCTTGATCTTGATCTCCGTGAGCCGTGCGATGTCCTCGTCGGTCACTTCGCGGCGCAGCAGTTTGAGGTAGGGCTTCATGCCCTTCCAGATCGCCGCCATCACCGCCTCCCAGGTGGTGCACTCTTCGATATCGCGGTAGATGCGCTTCTCGATGAAGATCTTTTCCAGCGAGGAGTAATGCCACTTCTCCTCCAGATCATTGAGTTTCATCTCCAGCTCCTGGCGCAGGAGATCCTTCGTCTGCTCCGCGGCATGCTTGAGCAGTTCGTTCACGCTCATGAACTGCGGCTTGTCGTCGAGAATGACGACACAGTTGGGCGAAATGCTCACTTCGCAGTCGGTGAAGACATACAGCGCATTGAGCATGTCGTCGGCATCGGTGCCGGGCGCAAGGTGCACGATGATGTCCACCTTCTCCGCGGTGCAGTCCTCCACGCGGGCGATCTTGATTTTTCCTTTCTCGTTGGCGGCGAGGATGGACTCAATGAGCCCGGTGGTGGTGGTGCCGAAGGGAATCTCTGTGATTTGCAGAGTGTTGCCCTTCTTCGACTTCACAATACGGGCGCGCACCTTCACTTTGCCGCCGCGCAGGCCTTCATTGTAGTCGGTGGCGTCCATGATGGCGCCGGTGGGGAAATCCGGCAGCAGATTCACCTTTTTGTTCCGCAGCGCATCGATGGCCGCGTCACAGAGTTCATTGAAATTGTGCGGCAGAATCTTGCAGGAAAGGCCCACTGCGATGCCCTCCACACCCTGCGCGAGCAGCAGCGGAAACTTCACCGGCAGCGTTACCGGCTCTTTGTTGCGGCCGTCATAACTGGACGCCCAGGTGGTGAGCCGGCCATTGAAGGCGACATCCACGGCGAATTTGCTCAAGCGCGCCTCAATGTAGCGCCCTGCAGCGGCTTCGTCGCCGGTATAGATATTCCCCCAGTTCCCCTGGGTTTCCACCATGAGGTCCTTCTGCCCCAGGCCGACGAGCGCTTCGTTGATCGCAGCGTCGCCGTGCGGATGGTATTTCATCGTTTCCCCCACGATGTTGGCCACCTTGTTGAAGCGGCCGTCATCCATGGTCTCCATGGCGTGGAGAATGCGCCGCTGCACCGGCTTCAGTCCGTCATTCAAATGCGGCACTGCGCGCTCCAGAATGACATAACTCGCGTAGTCGAGGAACCAGTGCCCGTACATCTCGCCAATGTGGTGCAGGTTCCGCGGTGTCACGCGCCCGGTCACCGCCGTCATCGGGTGCGTATGCACAGGAACCTCGGCGTCCGCTTCCGCTGCGGCAGCGGGCGGCGCGGCCTCTGTATCCACGGTATCCTGCTCCGGCCCGCTGGCGGGGTCGAGGTCGAGAGGCAGTTGCGGGTCGGGTTCGGAATTCGGATCGCTGGGCTTTGCGGGCATGGCCTGATCTGGGGGTAACGGGAAAACCCCATACAGACGAAAAACTTAACCCATGCAAAGGAAATCCCGCGGACGCCGCGCAGCCCCCCCGGCGCCACCCGGGACTATTTGGCGCTGATTTCCGGCTTTTTCAGCAGCTCGCGCAGGTTGTAATGCGTGTAGCGGGTGGCGCTGGCCACGTTTTCGCTGTCCGCGTTGGCCACCCAAAACTCCAGAGTATCCGGGGCAAAGAGCACGCTGTGAATATTGCTGGTCATGCAGACCGGCCGGGTCATGAGATCCCGGGAGGAACCGGCGTCAAACTTCCCGTAGCCGCCCTGAACACGCTTCACGAGTTCCGTATAGCGGTCCCCGGCGGACAGCAGCACGGTATCCTTGATCGGATCGCTCAACTGCGGGTGGCTGTCCCCGGGCCAGATCACCTCAAAGATTTCCGGCGTAGCCTTGATGCCGCAGGCCCGCTTCGATTTACCGTCGGCGATCACATAGTAGTATTCGCAGGTGCGCGGGCTGTTCTTCATGATGGCGACCGCCTCCTCGATGGTGCCGGCCTTCTCCATGACCTCGCGGATGAGCTGCGCCATGGGCTTTCCGTCCCAGTGGCCTTCCCCGCGGCCCCCCATTTCCCCGATTGAGACCTGCTTTTCGTTCATCGCGGTCACGCTGCCGGTGAAGCCCGCATAGCCCACATTCACCCACGCGTTGCCCTGGTCCGGTTTGATGACCACCACCACCGCACTCTCCTCCAGCCCCATGCCGCGCAGGTAGTCGAGGATGCGGCCGTGGAAAATTCGGCCATCCGCCGTGGCATTCCCCAGCAGGGCAAACCCGCTGCAGTGAAACAACTCAGGGAAGAAATTCGCCAGTCGCATTTCCTCATGCTCCAGTCCGACAGCGTCCGCCATGGCATCCATCTCACGCAGGTAACGCGAATCGATGTGCGGCCCGGTGCGGCGCACGGCTTCTTCGATTTCCCCAAAGAACCACCGCCCTTTACCAAACGAACTCCCCACGCCCACACCATAGAGAATGCGGTCCACAAGCCGGTGGATTTCCTTCTTCATCAGCATGCCCTGCTGCCGGCCCATCTCCTCCGGCGTTCCCTCCAGAAAGAGCACCCGTGCGCCGTCATGATCCTCGAGTCTTCCCTTCCCCTCGGTGGCCAGCACTTTGCGGCTTCCCGTAGCCGGAGGCAGGCTGGGAATGCGGCTGCCGATACTCTTGATGGTCACTTCTGCAAACCTCACAAGATGCGCCAGCGCCACGCGCTCCTTTTTGTCGTCGGCCTCCGCCACCGGCTGCCATGCCGACTCCGGCAATCCGGCACTCACCGTATGGCTCGTGATGTGCAGCGTGGCCGACGTGCCTTTGCCGTCGTCATAACTCAGCGTCTGCGGCCAGCTGTATTCGTCCGGCACCGTGACCGTGAGCGTCGCTGCGGGAATCTTGAAGGCGGTCACGGTCGTCTCCTTCGGCTTCACCGTGACCCGGTAGCCACCTTCCGCCGGCGATTCCAGCCCGATGTCCACCAGCGCCGGCAGCAGCGCCATCTGCGCCGCCGTCACGGGCAGCTTCACTTCCGGAATGGACACCGCCTTCACACTGTCGGGACGCGTGCTGAACCGAGGCACAGTGTTGTCGCCCTCGATCAGCATATTCTTACCCGGTACATGCACCCAAACCTTCGTCCCGTCGCTGCTCAGGGAAACCGGCCCCTCCACTTCGGTGGCGAGGAAGAAACGGTTCGGCGGCTGGAACTTCACCTTCACGGGCCGCCCGTTGAGAAACTTCGCACCGCCCGTGGCATTGTCAAACTTCCCTTCGATCGCAATCGCCTGCACCGCAGCCCCCGCAGGCGGAGCCACAAAGTTCACGATGTCCTGCAGCGCCGAAACCAGCGGCCCCACCGCCGCCGAGCCCTCCTCAGCACGGACCGGTGCCGCACACAGCATCATCGCAGGAAATACAAGAGAGAGAGACGTCTTCATAAAGCAGAGCAGGATAGAGGTGGAGAAATTACCCGCGCATTCTCACAGATGCCCCGGCAGTCTGTCCAGCTACCACTTTCCGCGCCCGCGGAGCCGCCGCAGCCTGCGGAAAAAACGCACGCCCGAATTTCGTTTGCAAATCGAAAGCGGGCACCTACGATCCACCTCCCCGCCGCCGGCCTCCCGTGGCTCGCGGCTCATTTCAATCCACTGCTACACACTTACTATGGGCTCTCTCAAAAAGAGACGGAAAACGAAGATCAATAAGCACAAGCGCAAGAAACGCATGCGGGCCAACCGCCACAAGAAGCGTTTGCGCTATAAGTCCTAAGCGCTGAGCTTCGGGCTTATGAGAGCCGGGACACCGCCGTTTTCGCGATCCGCTCGCTTCCGGTGTCCGCCCATGACGGGAATCCTTCAGGCGGGCAGGTCTATCCTGCCCGCCCTTCTTTCTGTACTGCTCGCGCCCTCTCTGCGGGCCGCGCCTTCACAGGCCTCAGTAGTGCCTCAGCCCGCTCAGGAACGCGACGGGACGCGACAACTGTCGGCCGATGGTGCCCGGCGGTCCCAAGCGATGCTCTTATATACACGGGCGAGCCGGCTGCTCGCAGAGAAAGGCTCTGCCGCAGCGCTGCCCGTCTTTCGTGAAGCCATGGCACTCGATCCGGGGAACAGCCGCCTCGCGGGAAAGGTCGCTTCACTGGCAGCCGCGGCCGGACAGCCCGGAGAAGCCCGGCGGCTGCTGGAGGTGGCGGTGGCGAAAAGCCCCACCGACCCGGCCCCCCTCGCCGCTCTGGCCCGGTTTCTTCTCGCCCATCAGGACGACAATGTGCAGTCGCACGGAGAGGCCCTGACCACCATTCGCACTGCCGTTGCGAAATTCCCCGGCTCCCCGGAAATCTGCGCCATGGCGGTGCGGCTCTATGTGAGCGGTCAGCGCCGCGACGAAGCCCAGGCGGCTGTGCGCGCCACGCTCGCAAAGGGCAGTAGCGATGCGGAATTCTGGCTCGCCATGGCTCCGATCGCGCGCGATGCTTTTCCCCTGGATGATCCCGACACCCGCGCGGCGCACCTCGCCATCGTCGGTGGTTGCGTGGAGAAAGCCATGAGCCTCGCGCCAAAGGACCCGCGCGTCATGGAGGAGGCGGCGGGATTCTACGCCCTCATCCGCGACCACACCAAAGCCGCTGCCTGCTACCGCCAGCTCATCACGCTGCAGCCGGGAAACCTTCCAGCGCGACGCCAGCTTGGCCAGACGCTGCGGCTGCTGGGCGACAATGCAGGCGCGATCACTGTCTTCAGTGAACTCCTGCGCATTGACGACAATGACAGCGCTGCTCACCGTGCGATGTCCGCCCTCATGGATGGCGCAGGAAAGCCGGAGGAGGCGCTGCGCCACCACGTGGCCATGCTCCGCATCAATGGCGGCACCGCCGACGACTATCTGAAACTCTCCGCCCGGCTCGAACAGGCCGGGATGCATGACGAACACCGCCTCACCCTGGAGCGCGGCTGCTTTACCTATCCACTCTCGCCCCGCCTCGCGATTGCCTACGCCACGGCACTGCACCGCTCCGGCAACATCGCAGAGGCCACGCGGGAATTCGAACGCGCCGCCGGTCTCGCTGCCAAACACGACCCCGATGCGCTCGACGACGCTTACTTCCGCGACCGCGCCCTCTGCGCCCGCGATGCCGGTGAGCGCGAAACCGCGGCCGTGCACTTCCGCAAAGCCATCGACAAAACCCCCAAAGCGAAACCCGAACGCGCCGTGCCGTCCTACGCCGGCCTCGCCTCGCTGTGGCTGGAGGAATGCGTGAAAGTGGAGGAGGCCCGCGAGTTGCTCCACCTCGCTGCAAGTCTCAGCAAAGACGACCCGGCCGTCGCCGAAGGCCTGGGACTCTACGCCATGCAGAAAGCCGACTGGGCCGCCGCCCTGACAGAATTCGAGAAAGCCGCGAAAGCCGCCCCCACGGCGCGCCTGACATTGAAAATAGCGGACGCTCTAGTGCGCGCCGGGCGTAAAGAGGATGCCATCGCGCGCCTCGAAGCCGCCGCGGCCGCGCCCAAAGCCGATCCTGCCCTGCGCGCGAAACTCGACAGCCTTCGCTCCACCCCCGCCACTCCCTAACGCTCCATGCCCGAACTGGCCGAAGTCGTTTACTATGCCCGTCAGTGGGATGCCGGCCTCGGCCGCCGCATTGCCCGCGTTCATGTACATCCCCGCGCCCGGGTTTTCCGCGGCGGCCACGCGGATCAAATCGCCGCCGCGCTGACCGGCGCGACCTATGAGGAAGCACTCACCCACGGCAAGAACATGCTCTTCCGGTTCAGCGGCGGAGCGTGGCTGGGCGGACATCTGGGCATGACCGGCGAAATGCTCGCGGAAGCCCCGGACTATACGCCCCAAAAGCACGATCACCTCGTGCTCTACACGTCCGGCGTTTCGCTCGTTTACCGCGACCCGCGCATGTTTGGGCTGTGGAGGCTGGACAAAGGCAGCGCGCCGCCTGCGTGGTGGCAGCCGCTGCCGCCGGAAGTGCTTTCGCCACAGTTCACCGCCGCCTTTGTAGGCGACTTCCTCCGCCGTCATGCCCGCAGTCCGCTGAAGGCCCTGCTGCTGGATCAGTCGGCCTTTGCCGGGATTGGCAACTGGATGGCGGACGAGGCGCTCTGGCAACTGCGGCTGCATCCAGCCACTCCCGCCGGAAAGGTGGATGCCGCCGCCTTGCGGAAGACGCTGCAGCACATCACCCGCACCGCCGTGCGCACCATCGGGCGCGACTGGTCGGATCCTCCGGCCTCGTGGCTCTTCCGGCACCGCTGGAAGGCGGGCGGAAACTGCCCCCGCTGCGGTCAACCGCTCACCCGCGGTCCGCTGCGCGGCCGCACGGCCTGCTGGTGCCCGCATTGTCAGCCGGAAGCCTGAGCACGCCCTGTTTTTCCTCTTTCCAGCCGGGGTCTGCCGCTCAGCGTCGCGGGGAACTCAACCACTTTACCCATCATGCTTTTCATTGGAATCGACAGCGGCACCCAGAGCACCAAAACCGTGGTGCTCGACATGGAAACCGGCGCCATCATCGCCCACGCTTCGGAGAAGTATGATGTCATCGACGGACTGCCCGCCGGCCACATGGAGCAGCATCCGGACACCTGGGCGGCAGCTGTGGACGCCACCGTGGCGTCCTGTCTGGTTCAAATCGGCGCGCGGAAGAGTGAGGTGCGCGGCATCGGTGTCAGCGGACAGCAGCACGGCCTCGTTGTGCTGGATGCCAATGACCAGCCGGTGCGCGCCGCAAAACTCTGGTGCGACACCTCCACGGCGGCGGAATGCGAAGCGCTCGCCGGGGCTTTCGGCGGCGCGTCCGGACTCATCGCCAAAGCCGGGAATGCCGTGCCGCCTGGCTTTACCGCCCCCAAGATTCTCTGGCTGAAGAACCATGAGCCTGACAACTTTGCGAAGGTGCAGTCAGTGCTCCTGCCGCACGACTACCTCAACTTCCACCTCACCGGAGTGAAGCGCATGGAATACGGCGACGCTTCCGGCACCGGCCTGCTCAATATCCGCACCCGCACCTGGGACCGCGACCTCATCGACTTCATCAACCCGCGCCTCCATGACATGCTGCCGCCGCTCGGCTCCTCGCTCGCGCGCCATGGCGAACTGCGGGAGGAACTCCGCCAGCGCTGGGGCCTGCCCGCCGGGATCATCGTGAGCGCCGGCGGCGGCGATAACATGATGGGTGCCATCGGCACGGGCAATGTCACACCGGGCGTGGTCACAGTGAGCCTCGGCACCAGCGGGACGCTGTTCGCCTGTTCGGACAAACCAGTCATTGATCCGAAGGGCGAAGTCGCAGCCTTCTGCGACAGCACCGACCAGTGGATGCCGCTCGTCTGCACCATGAACGTGACCGTGCTCACCGAGCAGGTGCGCGAAATCTTCGGCTGGGAAATCCCGAAGCTGGAACAGCACCTCAACGCCGCCCCTGCCGGTGCCGACGGCCTCGCTTTCCTGCCCTATCTCAATGGCGAGCGCACGCCCAACCTTCCTAACGGCACCGGCGTGCTCTATGGTCTGCGCACTTCCAACATGACGCCCGCTCACATTGCCCGCGCTGCCGTGGAGGGCGTGACTATTGGCCTCGCCTATGGCCTCACACGTTTCCAGGAGCTGGGGCTCAATCCTTCCGAAATCCGCCTCACTGGCGGCGGCAGCCGCAGCGCAGCGTGGCGGCAAACGGTAGCCGATGTCTTCGGCGTGCCGGTCGTCACGCTGAGCACTGCGGAAGGCGCCGGCCTCGGTGCCGCCATTCAGGCGGCGTATGTCGCCATGAATGAGTCCGGCAAGACCACGTCCATGACGGAACTCTGCGCAAAGCTGGTCACACTCGATGAATCCACCCGCGTGCAACCCTCCGCCGCCAATCACACGCTCTACGCGGCACAACTGGAGCGACAGATGAACCTCACCCGCGCCCTGCAAAGCGGGGGATGGCTGTAGGCGCATGAACGCCGACGCGAAGGAACCAGGCGCGGACAGTCCGCCGCCGCGCCAAGTCCAGCACCGCTTCACCCCGGTTTCCGACAGCAGCTTCAAGACACGCGCTGCCGGGTTTCTTGTCGCCACCCTCATCAGGCTTTACGCCCGCACCTGGCGCATTCGTATCGTGAACGAAGCCGGGCTCACAAAGGAAACGCCGGGCGCTGTGCTCTGGGCTTTCTGGCACAACCGCCTGCTGCCCATGCCGGTTCTGTATGACCGCTTTCTCAAGCGCATGCGCCCCACCGCGGTGCTCACCAGTCCCAGCAAGGACGGGGCCGTGCTCGCCGCGGTCGTGAAGCGCTTCGGGCTCGACAGTGTGCGCGGTTCCAGCAACAAGCGCGCCGCGCAGGCACTCGTGGAATGCCGCCGCCGTCTCCTCTCCGGATGCGATGTGGCCATTACTCCGGACGGACCGCGCGGCCCTATCTATCAAGCTGCTGCCGGCGTGATCCAGCTCGCCCGCGTCACCGGATGCCCGGTCATGCCTGTGCGCGTGGAAGTCTCGCGCTGCTGGCGGCTGAAATCGTGGGACCGCTTTCAGATTCCCAAACCCTTTGCCCGCGTCACCATCACGCTTGGCCGCTTTATTCTCCCGGATTCCGGCGAAGCCGAGGCTTCCCTTCAGTTGCTCCAGTCCGCACTTGGCGGGGATTGAAATGGTGGGCCCAGCAGGATTCGAACCTGCGACCAAGGGATTATGAGTCCCCTGCTCTAACCGCTGAGCTATAGGCCCGGTGCTGCGGCAACAGTGGGTGCGGATTCCACAGGCGCAAGGGCGGCATGCAGAACCTGTGAGGCCGCACGGCCGGCAAACAGGACGCCAAGGAACTGAGTGGCTTCCGCAGGATCGTTCAGGCAGACAGCGCCATGAGCCAGCCGCACGGTGCCGCCGCATTCCTGTGTTTCCACTGGCCAGGTGGCGCGTAGTTTTTCCGCCAGCTCCACCAGCCCTGCGCAACCGGCTTCCTTTGCGTGCCGCTGATAAAAGATACGCCAGGCCACGGAGGATTCCGGCGCGGCGAATCGGCGTGATTCCAGCGTGACCCGGCCCATGGTGGTGCGCGGATTGATTTCCACCACCGGCCGCAAGCGCACCGCGCCCGCGGCATCGCGGTGGAAGAACGCATCCACCCCCAGCGGGCCGCGGAACCCGGAGTCCCCAATCAGCCGCTGCAGGTGCGCCGGCAGCACGGATTCGTAGAAGGCTCCGGCTTTCGTCTCGTGCAGCGCCCGTGCGGCCTCCGGCGGGACCAGCCGCCCGAACATTCGCGCCGCTTCGCAGGCAATAAAACGTCCGCCACTGTCATTATACAACCTAACTATTCCGCGCAGTTCCGGCACCCTGCCGGGCGTCACGTCGTAGTGGACGGAAAAGTCAGCCACCCGGTCCAGCCACGGCTCCACCACCACACATCCCTGTTCCACAAGCGTCGCGCTCAGCCAGGCCTGCTGGGATGGCGTCAATTCCGTTCCGCTCACCCGCTGCATAGCGCGGCCCGCGAGACTCCAGGGAGCCTTCATGACCACGGCGGCATGCCCCTGCGACAGCCAGTGCTGCACCACCTGAAGGGCTTCCGCCTCCGACCGCGCCACGATTCCCGCCAGTGCTGCGGCGTCGGGAAGTTCGGCCAGACCGGCGAGCAGCGCCGCGGCATTCGCTTTGGAATACAATCCGCGCACGCCGTCGTTCCATGGGATCTCTGTGCGCGCACCGGCTGCCAGGGGAGCCAGCACCGCCGCAGCATCCGCGCTCCAGCCCCACGGCCGCAGCGCGCCGAGCTTACGCCGGCGCAGCAGGCTGGCGGCAGCGATGTGTCCGCCGGCATCCACGACTTCGAACTCAGCCGGATGAAGCCCCGCCGCGATCAGCAAGCGCAAGTGCGCCGCGGAAGGCACACGCTGCACCAGCACCACATCCTCCGCATGACACAACAGCAGCGGCAGCACATCCAAATCCCGCGCCAGTACCGCCGTGGTGCGGTCGGCTTTGACGGCATCCGGCTCTCGTGTCAGCGCACAGCGCTCGGCACAGGGATTGAAAAGAAACACGCCCGGCGTACGCCCGCGGCTTTGCGCAAAGATTTCCAGCGACGCGATGAATGAGTCGTCGAGCCCCGCCTTGCGCCGGCCTTCGGCATTGAACGGCACATTCCCCCGCGCCCGCGCCGGACTCATGGGAAACCGCAGCACCTTACGCCACGCGTCCCAGTCGCTCTCGCCGGACTGCTTCCATTTCCGAAACCAGTGCAGTCCCACTCCCACGTGACTGATCTCATCATCGTAAATGCGCTCCAGCAGCGCGGCCGTGTCATCGTCGCCCATACGGGCAAACACTGCACCGAAGTGCCGCGAGTAGTCCAGATTCGCCTGCTCAAAGGTGAGGCTCAGCCGGCTGACGTAGTCGATGGGCGTCTCCATATCAGACACATGCCGCCAGAAGAACCCGTTCACCGGCAGGTCACCAAACTTGAGCCCACAGCGGGCCATGCGCTCCATGTAGAGCCGCGTGTGGATTTGCTCCTCCTTCAATGTCTGGAGCAGAGCGCGGCGGAAGGCGCGGGGGGCATCGGGGAACTTGAGAATGGCGAGCGCCATCAGCTCGGTGGCGAGGAGTTCGTGATTCGCGAAGGCGTGGAGCAGCACCGCGCGCTGCTCCTCACGGTGCAGTTCGCGCTCCGGCGGGAGTTCCACGCGGTCACCGCGCCCCGCCATGCGCAGGCCGTCCGGGCGGCCGGGAGCGTCCGGCGTCAGCAGCACCGGCCCCGGATCCCCGTCTGTCAGGAGCCCGGCCGGCGGCGCCAGCTTTTCCTCCAGCGAATCCGACAGCAGCACCCGTTCGGCAAATGCCCGCAGTTCCATAACCCACCGTGGAGCGGCCGCCGCGCGGGGGCAAGGCGGTATCCACCCTCTGCACAATGCTTGCGGACCCACCGTTCAGACGATGGTGGTCAAGGCAGGCTCTTGCCATTTGCACCAACGGATTACCATGCTAAACAAAGAACAGTTCCTGACGCGCATGATCGCTTCTCCGCTTCTCCGCTTCTCCGCTTCTCCGCTTCTCCGCTTCTCCGCTTCTCCGCTTCTCCGCTTCTCCGCTTCTCCGCTTCTCCGCTTCTCCGCTTCTCCGCTTCTCCGCTTCTCCGCTTCTCCGCTGCATCCGGCACACACCGGCGTTGACGGTGCTCTCCGCCAGCCCTCTCATGGCAGAATTCACGGCCCGCTTTGAACATAATACAGAAGGCACGTGGCTGACTTACCCCACGAGACCGGGCTGGCATTATAAAGTAGAGCGCAGCGGGAATTGGCGG
>Ga0315905_10000430_pt1 | contig 46129 bp, 46 predicted proteins | sample LakEriMetagenome_5_FD_203522 | JGI IMG/M metagenome (GOLD analysis project Ga0315905, IMG submission 203522) | Freshwater fungal communities from buoy surface, Lake Erie, Ohio, United States - Buoy 4 MA121 | ecosystem: Environmental > Aquatic > Freshwater > Lake | place: USA: Lake Erie, Ohio...
GTTGACGGGAGTAGCTCCGCCAGTAAAGGTATCTGGTAGCCAAAAATCCATACTCGAAAAGCGCAACTGGAATGGAGGATTGTTCGCTGGGGTGGAAGGGCCTGCCCAGGCAAAATTCCCTCCACCGAAAAACGGATCGGAAGGTCCAGTCAATTTGTAGCGAAAACCAGCCATTGCTGTAGGGGGGGCACCGTAGGTTAACCTGAGGCCATCTGTAGCTTTGTTGATAGCGGAAGTGCTGGGCCCAGTAGAGGCGGATGACACTGTTGCAGCAACAGGAGGAGGAGTGATGGCAAGATTAGAGGGATTGATGGTGCCGGATGCTTTAATGCGCGTTTTGGTTGGACTTAAAGGAATGAAATCAATGTATAAAACAGCCTTGGACGGGGCAGCGTCCAAAAGGATCGCTGTGGCGATGCCGGCAGCTCCCAAAAGTGAGGAAGTAAGTTTCATGTTAAAAATTTTCGAAGTCCATTAAATTTAAGCAGCAGCCTGAGCTGGGGTTGGGCGCTGTTGCCACTATGCAAACTGGCACCGTGTGGCACGTGGTGTGGAAGTCGGCTTTGGATCTCGGATTGGTCTGAGTCATGGGCCTGGCAGCGACCGGTAGAGGCTCGTGTTCCCATGCAGTGGCCCCATCGCACCGCAATCGAACGGGCGTGCCGGAGTGTTGTTGCTCTAGAGGCGGCCGAAGTGCTTGCGCGGGGCCCCATCAGCAAGGCGATCAAGTGGGCTGGGCCGAGGCTGGCCATCAGGCCCGGGCCGATCTCCAGCCGGAGCAGACCTTTGTGGTGATCCCTGGGGACGGCGGTTACCCGCTGGCCGATGGGGTGCCGGACCTTGCGACTCCAGGAATTCAGCGCCCGAGGCCCGGCCGCCCGAAGCCGGCACCCGGCTGCACCCCGGCGCCGGAAGCCGGACCGCCCAAACCCCCGGCCGCGGGAGCCACAGGAGCAGGGCGAACAAGCCCTGGCCCTGCTTGGCCGAAGCCGGCGCCTGGAAGGACCCCGGCGCCGGAAGCCGGACCGCCCAAACCCCCGGCCGCGGGAGCCACAGGAGCAGGGCGAACAAGCCCTGGCCCTGCTTGGCCGAAGCCGGCGCCTGGAAGGACCCCGGCGCCGGAGCCGGGACCACCCACGCCACCTCGGATCGGCTGGCCCTGGGCGGGGTCCATCCCGCCGATGCCGGCTCCGCTCAGGGCGATGGCTACCAACAGAGGCGCCGAGATCCGCGAAGGCAACGAACGGTGCATGGCAGGGGCCGAGGGTGACTCCCCCATCGTGGGAGCGGAATCCCGGCTTGGCATCAGCGGCTGAAGAAGGAGAGCGGCTCAAGCCTCGAGCTCAGTGGTGGATCAGCTCCGCCCCTGAACCATGTTGCCGGCCCAGCAACAGCGCGGCATGCCTGGCGATCGGATCGACCCGGGCGATGCGCAGCAACTTTTGTTTCCCATCGGCTTCCCATCGGTTCCGCTCACCATCGCCAGCCCATTGCAGGAGAATGGCGGCAGTGATCCCCATGCGCCATGGCCCCGGCCGCTGTCCATCGCCTTGGCCATGTAGCCCTCCGGGTGGCCGACATGGAGCGTGCCAAGGCCTTTTATGAGGCCCTCGGACTTCAGCTCACCTGGGATGCGGCCGACTGGGCCTACCTGCAGTCGCCGATGACCGGTGATGGGGTGGCCCTGCTCAGTCCGGAGTACACCGCGGCTGGTCCCCACTTCGCTTTCCACTTCGAGAACCGCGAGGCCGTGGATGCGGTGCATGCCCAGTTGGTGGTCAGCGGTTACCCGGTGGGCCCTGTTCACGACCATCGCGACGGTACCGCTTCCTTTTATTTGCAGGATCCGGAGGGCAACTGGCTGGAGATCCTCTACGAACCCCCCGCGGGCATCCCTTCCAACCAGGGCGGCGCGGCGATTCCTTCCCTCACCCCCGCGGCGAGCGAGCAGGGGTGAGCACACGGGTGGAAGGGGGAGTGATCGATGCCAACGGCGCTGAACTGCTGGCGATCGCGGCTGGGCCCGAGGGCGGGGCGGTGGGCGATGCCGCATCCCCATCCACGCGGCTGGATGGGGACGGCGGCGCCGCCATCGCCGCCGAAGCCCTCGATCTCCTGGAATGGCCCCGCCTGGCGGGTCATGTGGCCGGCTTCGCCAGCACCGCCGCCGGTGAACGTCACTGCGCCGCCCTGCCGCTGCCTGCCAGCTGCTCTGAAAGCCGTGAGCTCCTGGCCGAAACCACCGAGCTCCTGGGCCTCGACGGGGTGCTGGAGGGGGGCCTGAGCTTCCGCGGCGTGGCGGACATCGCCGCCACCGTGCTCCGCTGCGCCAAGGGTGGCACCGCCGGCGGTGAGGCCCTGCTGGATGTGGCCACCACCCTGGCGGCGGCGCGGCGGCTACGGCGACAGATCGAGGCTGAGGATCTGCGGCCGGTGACTTCGGCCCTGGTGGCCGACCTGCGCACTCTGCCGGAGCTGGAGCAGCGGCTCCACTTCGCGATCGAGGAGGGGGGACGGGTGGCGGACCGGGCCAGCGCCGAGCTGGAGGGTCTGCGGCGCCAGCTGCAGGGGGTGCGCGTCGAGCGGCGCGAGCGCCTGCAGGAGCTGATCCGCCGCTGGGGCAACCTGCTGCAGGACACGGTGGTGGCGGAGCGCAACGGCCGGCCGGTGCTGGCGGTGAAGGCCGGCGCGGCCTCCCAGGTGGGCGGCATCGTGCACGACAGCTCCGCTTCGGGCAGCACGGTGTTCGTAGAGCCCCAGGCGGTGATTTCCCTGGGCAACCGGCTTCGGGAGCTGGAGGGCCGCGAGCGGGAGCTGGAGGAGCAGATCCTCGCGGAGCTGAGCGCTCTGGTGGGGGAGGAGGCTGGGGCCTTGGCACACCTGCAGGCGGTGCTGGTGCGGCTCGATGCGGGGGTGGCGCGGGCCCGCTACGGGGCCTGGCTGGGGGCGGTGCGGCCAGAATTGGAGGCCGATCCGGCGGCTCCCTTTGAGTTCCGGGAGCTGCGCCATCCGCTGCTGCTCTGGCAGGAGCGACGCGATGCCGGCCGGCCGGTGGTGCCGGTGAGCCTGCGGGTGGGCGCGGAGCTGCGGGTGGTGGCGATCACCGGCCCCAATACCGGCGGCAAAACGGTGACCCTCAAGAGCCTGGGGCTGGCGGCCCTGATGGCCCGCGCCGGCCTGTTTCTTCCCTGCAGCGGCACGCCCCGCCTGCCCTGGTGTGGCCAGGTGCTGGCCGACATCGGCGATGAGCAGTCGTTGCAGCAGAACCTCTCCACCTTCAGCGGCCACATCCGCCGCATCGCCCGGATCCTGGCAGCGCTGGGGCCGGAGCCAGGCGTCAGACGGCCCCGCCAGGCCTTCAGGGAGGGCCTCCTTGCCGCCCCGAGCGGCAGGCGCTCCGCTGCGTCCGATGCGCCCACGCCGCACCACTTGGCGGCGATCGATCCCCAAGCGGCGGGGCTGATCGAATCCGGACCGATAGTGCCGGAGGCTCGGGGCTTCGCCGACCCGTTCCTGAGTGCTGCCGCGCCGGTTTCCGCCGGCCAGCACGGCGCTTCCCTGGTGCTGCTCGATGAGGTGGGCGCCGGCACCGACCCCACCGAGGGTGCAGCCCTGGCGGCGGCCTTGCTGCGGGAGCTGGCGGATCGAGCCCGGCTCACGGTGGCCACCACCCACTTCGGCGAGCTCAAGGCGCTCAAGTACGCCGATCCGCGCTTCGAGAATGCATCGGTGGCCTTCGATGTGGAGACCCTCTCGCCCACCTATCACCTGCAATGGGGCATCCCCGGCCGCAGCAATGCCCTGGCGATCGCGGCCCGGTTGGGGCTCGATGGCTCGGTGGTGGACGCCGCCGCCGAACAATTGGCGGCGGCTGGCGAGGGAGAAGGGGGCGGCGTGAATCGGGTGATCGAGGGGCTGGAGCAGCAGCGGCGCCAGCAGCAGGAGGCGGCCGAAGCCGCGGCAGTGGTGCTGGCCCGCACCGAACTGCTCCACGAGGAACTGCTGGCCCGCTGGGAGCAGCAGAAGGAGCAGAGCGCCGAGCTGCAGGAGCAGCGCCGCCAGCAACTGGAGCGCTCGATCCGCGAGGGCCAGGGGGAGGTGCGCCGCCTGATCCGCCGCCTGCGGCGCGGTGCTGCCGATGCCGACCGCGGCGATGGCCGCAGCGCCGGCGAGGTGGCGCGCCAGGCGGGCCAGCGGCTCAAGCGTTTGGAGGCCGAGTACCGGCCCCAACCCCAGAGGCGCGAGCACGCCGGTTGGCGGCCGGTGGTGGGGGACCGGGTGCGGCTGTTGGCCCTGGGCAAGGCCGCCGAGGTGCTGGCGATCTCGGCTGATGGCCTGGAACTCACGCTGCGCTGCGGCGTGCTGCGCAGCACCGTGGCGCTTTCGGCGATCGAGGGCCTCAACGGCGAGAAGCCCGCCCCGCCGACCCCGCCACCGGTGACGGTGCGCAGCCGACGCGCCCCCGGCAGCCGCGGTCCCCAGGTGCGCACCGAGGCCAACACCGTGGATGTGCGCGGCCTGCGGGTGCACGAGGCCGAGGCGGCGGTGGAGGAGCGCCTGCGCGGCGCCAACGGGCCGGTGTGGGTGATCCACGGCATTGGCACCGGCAAGCTCAAGCGGGGCCTGCGCGAATGGCTGGCCGGCGTGCCCTACGTGGAGCGGGTGAGCGACGCCGAGCAGGGCGATGGCGGCATGGGCTGCAGCGTGATCTGGGTGCGGTGAGCGGTTCGCCTCGATCGGACCGCCTTGTGGCGGGCCCCAGCCAGTCCAGAAGCGACGCCTTTCTCCACCCCGGCCTGCTCTGGGCTGCTGGGCCCGTGTCACCGGCGGCTGGAAGGCGTTCGACAGCTCCACCGGCTTCCGCCTGCCGGACAGCTCATTGCTCAGCCCCGATGCTTCCCTGGTGGCCCGCCTCGGCTGACTGTTGATCCCAGCGGAGCGGGCCGTGGAAATCTGGGAACCGATGGCGGAGATCTGGGCGGGCTAAGGCCGGCCTGCCCTCCCTGATCAGGGGGTGTGAATGGGCGAGCCTCATTCAAGGAGTTCAGCGATGCGGGAGTAATCCTCTGGAAGCAAGTTGATCGCGTTGATACCACCCCGGCTGACGGCTCCGAGCAGGTGGTTCTGAGCGCTCAGTACGCGCGGGGTTCACCGGGATTGCCTAGCAGCCACAGCAGCTCCGCGATGCAGATCGGCGAGGTCTCCTTGGCCACTTCCCAGTCTTTTCAGTGCCGAAGCGTGGCCTGGGTGAAGGGAGCGGGCCGGGCCAGGCAACCCTTCGGCGAAGAGCCGAGACATGGATCCAGCCTAGATTTGAGTGTTAGCCGTGCTGGCCTTGGCCGATCGATCGGCGGACTGGGTGGATCAGGCCCTGCGTGATCTGGAGCAGGCGGAGCAGTCGATGCAGGCCGACCGCCATGAGTGGGCCTGTTTCGCCGCCCATCAGGCGGTGGAGAAGGCGCTGAAGGGGCTGAATCTGGCCCTGGGCCAGCAGGCCTGGGGCCACACCCTCACCCGGCTCTGGGCGGTGTTGCCGCAGCAGGATTGGCAGCCGCCGCCGCCCGAAGGCCTCGAAGACCGGCTACGGCTGCTGGATGGCTTCTATATCCCCACTCGCTATCCCGACAGCTACCCGGAGGGCACGCCGGGGGAGCATTTCGGCAGACTGCAGAGCGAGCAGGCCCTCCTTCATGCCCGTGCCATCACCGAGTGGATTCGTGCGGCGCTGGCCAGCCGCCGCTGAGGTGCTGGAGCAGGCGGCGGCTTGGGCCGCCCTGCAGCGCAGCGGCCATCCAGACCTACTGGCGGTGGGTGTTTTCGGCTCCTACGGCCGCGGCACAGCCGGCGTGGGCAGCGATCTCGATCTGCTGCTGATCCTGCAGCGCTGCGACGAACCGATCTGGAGCCGGCTGCGCCGCTGGGATACCAGTTCGCTGCCGCTGGCCTGCGATCTGCTGGTGTACAGCCTTGAGGAATGGCGCAGCCTGCCGCAGTGGAATCCCAAGCTCGCGGAGGCGTTTCTCAACGACACCCGCTGGCTGGGGGAAATGCCGGACGGAGTCCATGCCGTTGGCTGAGCCGCAACGGTTCCAGGGCGATGGCGTAGTTGATGGGTAGGTGGGGAAATCGTCGCCGCAGAGCCAGCGTTGGCATCGTTTCAGCTGCCCCGCGCTCCCTGCGTCCCCAGCGGGCAGATGCACCCCCGGCTTGAGCTGACGCCAACCGGCTCAGCCGGTGCCGATGGCCGGCCTGTCCGTTCCCTCCAGCAAACTCTCCAGCTCCCCCCTGAGTTGGCGGATCCGGGCCAGCAGTTCCACTCGGGAGCCCGAAAGCGGTGTCTCTTCCAGTGAATAGCGCGCTTTCACCGCAAACTGTGATCTGCTGGAAGGCAGGGATGGCCAGTGGCGCTCACCCCAGCACCGGCAGCTTCAGTTCGATCCGTTCCTTAGGGGCCGGTGGAAGAGCCAGCGCCTCGCCTGCCCCATCAAACAGCCGCCAGCCCGTTGACTCCACGGCCAGATGAACCTTCTGACCGACGCTCAGCGCCTGCTCGGGCATGGCCCGCACCAGCACGAGGTGGCTGCCCTCCAGCAGCCGACAAGTGACCAGTTGCTCATTGCCGAGGGCTTCCACATGGCTCACCTCGGCTGCCAGGTTGCGGTTGGTGGCCGGCGCCAGCTTCAGGTGCTCAGGCCGCAGACCGCCCGTGAGGGTTTGGCCCTGGCGGCCCCCCAGGGCCTCGGCCATCGGGCCCTCCACCAGCAGGCGGTGCCCCTCCAACGCCAGCTGGCCCGGGGCAGCCACCACCACAGGTAGCAGGTTCATCGGCGGGCTGCCGATGAACTGGGCCACGAACAGATTGGCCGGCCACTGGTAGAGCTCCAGGGGGGTGCCCAGTTGCTGCAACCGACCGCCGTTGAGCACGGCGATGCGGTGGCCCATGGTCATCGCCTCCACCTGATCGTGGGTCACATAGAGGGTGGTGGTGCCCAGCCGGCGCTGCAGCTCCACGATCTGGGCGCGGGTGCCGGTGCGCAGCTTGGCGTCGAGGTTGCTGAGCGGCTCATCCATCAGGAACACCGCCGGCTTGCGGGCGATCGCCCGGCCCAGGGCCACCCGCTGCTTTTGGCCGCCGGAGAGTTCCTTCGGCCGGCGTTCCAGCAGGCCCTCCAGTTCCAGGGTGGTGGCCACTTCGGCCACCCGCCGCTCGATCGCCGCCTCCCGATCCGAGCGGAGCCGCAGCGGCGCTGGCCAGGGGCGTGTGACGCGGTGCAGGCCATCCAGCAGCTGCTCGGTGGCCGAGCGGGGCCGGCTGCGGCGCAGCCCGAAGCTGATGTTGTCGGCCACGCTCAGGTGTGGATAGAGGGCGTAGCTCTGGAACACCATCGCCACATCCCGCTCGGCGGGGCGCAGCCGGCTCACGGGGCGATCCCCCACATAGATCTCGCCGCCGCTGGGGCTCTCCAGCCCGGCCAGCAGTCGCAGCAGGGTGCTCTTGCCGCAGCCCGAAGGTCCCACCAGCACCAGGAACTCCCCATCGGCGATGGCGAGATCCAGCCGCTGCAGCACCTCCACCGGCCGATCACCGCTCCGGCGGGGCGGGTATGCCTTACTCACCTGCTGGAAGCGAACCTCGGCCACGGCGGCTCCATTACCGAGGGATCCTAGGGTTGGGCTAATGCAGTTCATCGATCAGGCCCGCATCGCCGTGCGCGGTGGCCGTGGTGGCGACGGCATCGTGGCCTTCCGCCGCGAGAAGTACGTACCCGCCGGCGGTCCCTCCGGCGGCGATGGCGGCCGCGGCGCCGACGTGCTGCTGCGCGCCGACCCCAACCTCCAGACCTTGCTGGATTTCAAGTTCAAGCGCCTCTTCGCCGCCGACGACGGCGTGCGGGGCGGTCCCAACCGCAGCAGCGGCGCCAGCGGCAAGCCCCTGCTGATCAAGGTGCCCTGCGGCACCGAGGTGCGCGACAGCCGCACCGGCATCCTGCTGGGTGATCTCACCGAGGCGGGTCAGGAGCTGCTGGTGGCGGCCGGTGGTCGCGGTGGCCTCGGCAACGCCCACTACCTCAGCAACCGCAACCGGGCGCCGGAGAAGTGCACCGAGGGCCGCGATGGCGAGGCCTGGGATCTCTGGCTGGAGCTCAAGCTGCTCGCCGAGGTGGGCATCATCGGCCAGCCCAATGCCGGCAAGAGCACCCTGATCGCCGTGCTCTCGGCCGCTCGGCCCCGCATCGCCGATTACCCCTTCACCACCCTGGTGCCCAACCTGGGGGTGGTGCGCCGCCCCAGCGGCGATGGCACCGTGTTCGCCGACATCCCCGGCCTGATCGCCGGCGCCGCCCGCGGCGCGGGCCTGGGCCACGACTTTCTGCGCCACATCCAACGCACCCGCCTGCTGCTGCATCTGGTGGATGGCAGCTCTGAGGACGTGGTGGCCGATCTGCAGGTGGTGGAAGCGGAGCTGCGGGCCTACGGCCATGGCCTCGAGGCGCGGCCGCGGCTGGTGGTGCTCACCAAGGCCGAACTGCTCGATTCCGAGGAGATCGCTGAGCGGCTGGAGGCCCTGGCCGCCCATGGCCTCAGCGCCGCGGCCCTGCCCAGCCTGGGGGCGCCGCTGGCGATCTCGGCGGCCACCCGCACCGGGCTCGATGCCCTGCTGGCGCTGGTGTGGCGAGAGCTGGGGGTGGATCGCCCGGCTCCTGAGCCAGCGGCTCTGGCTGGGGCCGCCGGTGTCGCCGCGGCGGGCGGAGCGGCTGCGGCGGGCGCCATACCGGCGGGTGGCGCCTGGGAGCCCGAAGAACCCGAGACCCTCCTGGTGCCCCTCACCCGACCGCGGACGCCACGCGCTGCGCCGGCCTCTGGCCCGAGCGCCCCGGAGGCCCCCGAAACGTCTGGCTCAGCTGTTCGCCTCAATGCGCAGCCTCTGGCAGGGGATTCTTCTGCAGCGGATTCCTCCCAGCACTGATTCCTTCCAACGCTGATCTCCTCCACCGCTGATCTTTTCCCAGCCGATCGCGCTGGATCGCTGCGAGCCCTCCCTGCTGCAGGCATGGGCAGTGCAGGCAAGGGCTCTTGGATGCTCCCTGCGGCACGGGGTTGCGCCGCCGGGACAGCGCCATAAGGCCAAGCAAAAACCCCCGGGAATCAATACTCCCAGGGGCAGCACTCTCTGTTAGTGGTGTGGTGAAACGGCTTGTGGTGTGGTGAAACGGCGCTGCGGATCAGTCGTCGTAGACGCGGCACTCAGGCGCTTCCGGGTTGAGGTCGCAGTAGACCTCTAGGGGGGAGGGATCGTGGCTGTCTTCGGGGTGGTGGGTCTTGTATTCCTCCAGGCCCTTCAGCTCTTCCTCGAGGTGGCGAACCTTGCCGAGGTTGCCTTCCGCTTTGGCGGACTCAATCTCGACGAGATCCTTCTTGATGTGGTCGTCAATGGTTTTCATGAATGACCGGCCGAACACGGCCGGAGCTCACCGGCCACACCATACGGGCGCTTGCCGTCGCTTGAGACCGTCCTGTGCGCTCCTGCTGATCTGGCACGCCCGGGGCCGCCACCGGGCCCTGGCTCAGTTCGGCCGTTCGCTGAGTTCCAGCCAGCGCTCCTCGGCGCTGTGGATCCGCTCCACCAATTCCGCCAGCTCATGGGTGAGGGTCTCCAGCTGCCCGTAGTCGCCGCCGCTGGGATTGGCGAGGCTCGTTTCGAGGCTGCCGCGGCGTTCCTCCCAGAGGGGCAGGTCCCGTTCGATCGATTCGAGTTCCCGGTTTTCCTTGAAGCTGCGGCGACGGGGTGCGGTTGGCTTGGCCGTTGGACGGTTGTTGCTGCTGGGAGCTGCGGCTGATCCGGTCTGGGCCACTCCCCCGGCTGGCCGGCCCGCGGCAGCCTGCTGGCGCTCGAGGTAGCTGCTGTAGTTCCCTTCGAACCGCTCCAGCTGTCCATCGCGGAAACAGAAGAGGCGATCCACGGTGCGGTCGAGGAACCAGCGGTCGTGGGAGACCACCACCACGCAGCCGCGGAAATCCTCGAGGAAGTCCTCCAGCACCCCGAGGGTGTGCACGTCGAGGTCGTTGGTGGGCTCATCGAGCAGCAGCACATTCGGCGCCTCGATCAAAAGCCGGCACAGGTGCAGCCGCCGCCGCTCGCCGCCCGAGAGCTTCGCCACCGGCTGGTGCTGCTGAGCCGGGGGAAACAGGAAGCGCTCCAGCAGCTGGGAGGCGCTGAGTTCCACCCCATCCACGTCCACCCGACTGGCGGCCTCTTGCACCACATCGATCACCTTGCGCTGGGCCCGGTCGGCCAGCAGCACCTCGCTGTGCTGGTCGAAGTAGGCGAGTTTCACGGTGGAGCCCAGCTCCAATGTTCCGGCGCTGGGCATCCGGCGGCCGGCGATCACCTCCAGCAGGCTGGATTTGCCCACGCCGTTGGGGCCGATAATCCCCACCCGGTCTTCGGGGCTGAAGTCGTAGCTGAAGTCGCGCAGCAGCAGGCGGGGGCCTGGATTGTCAGGCCCGGGGTGTGGAGCCTCCTCTGGCTGTTCGGTTGGTCCCTCGGGGCGGCCGGTTCTTGGTCCTGAGGCATCCCCGCCCGGAGGGCTGGCCGGCACCCCCACGCACAGCCCTTCGGCCGTGATCGCCTGCTTGCCGATCCTTCGCGCCGTGGAGGCCAGGCTCACCTGGCCCTTCGCCTGGCGGGTGGGGGCCTCGCGCATCGCCTCGATCCGCTGCAGACGGGCCTTCTGCTTGGTGCTGCGGGCCTTCGGGCCCTGGCGCAGCCAGGCCAGCTCCCGCCGCAGGCTGCCGCGGAACTTGGCGGCGCTCGCCTGCTCGGAAGCCTCCTCCTCGGCCCGCCGTTCCAGGTAGGTGGCGTAGTTGCCCTCGTAGGGCCGGGCCTCACCCCGCTCCACCGCCACGATCCGCCGTGTCACCCGGTCGAGCAGGTAGCGGTCGTGGGTCACCAGCACCAGGGCGCCGGCGAAGCGGTCCAGCCAGCCCTGCAGCCACTCCACCCCTTCGGCGTCGAGGTGGTTGGTGGGTTCATCGAGCAGCAGCACCTCCGGCTGGGCCACCAGGGCCGCCGCCAGGGCCACCCGGCGCCGGTTGCCTCCCGAAAGCTCCCCCACCCGCCGGCCCAGCAGCTCCGAACCGCCACCGATGCCGAGCCGCTCCAGCACCTCGCGGCAGTCGCGCTCCAGGTCCCAGGCGTTGCAGCTGTCCATCCTGTGGTTGCAGGAGCTGAGCCGGGCCAGCAGGGTGTCGCTGGCGGGATCGGCGGCCAGGGCCAGGCTGAGTTCCTCGTGCTCCCGCAGCAGCGCCAGCCGTTCGCCGCCGGCGGCGAACACCTCCTCCAGCACCGTGCGGGCCGGGTCGAGGTCGGGCTCCTGATCGAGCAGCACCACATTGAGCCGGCTGGAGCAGCGCCGCTCGCCTCGATCGAGGGGTTCACGGCCGGCCAGCACCCGTAGCAGGGTGCTCTTGCCCGCCCCATTCGGTCCGATGAGCCCGAGCCGCTCGCGGGGACCCACGTGCAGCTCAAGGTCGGAAAACAGGGTGCGGATGCCGTAGTCCTTGCCGGCTCCCACCAGGGAGATGAGGCTCACGTCGCCTCCGTGGACACGGCAGCCGGAGTGACCACAGCAGCCGGAGTGGCTGCGGCGGCACCGTGCCGCTGGGCCTCCAGGTGGAGGAACACGCTTTTATCGCCCACATCGGCCGCGGCTGGCATCGGGAACTTGCGCAGGCAGAGCACCACCAGCAGCACGCTCTCCAGGGTGAGCAGGGTGGCCGTGGTGGTCACCGGCAGCAGGCCGCTGAGCCGGCCCAGCAGGGCCACGGGCAGCAGCAGGGTCACGCCGATCGCCTCGGGCCGGCGGAAGCAGAAGAACTCCTTGAAGCCCACGCCGGTGAGGGCAGCGAAGAAGGGGCCCACCGCCAGGATCCAGAGGGGCTGCTCCCGCAGGGTCTCCCCCATGGATCCCAGCCCCACCCGCTGGGCGAGCAGCAGCCCCCCCAGGCAGCCCGCCAGCCAGAAGAGCTGCAGGGCCCGGTGCAGGGGCCGCAGGTAGATGTGGATCCAGTGCAGCGCCAGGCCGAGGCCGGCGGCCATCAGCAGCAGCCAGGGCCAGAGCAGGGCATCTCCCCCCTGGCGCCAGCTCAGCAGCAGCCCCAGCTGGCCGAGGGCCACGGCGGTGAGGGCCAAGCGGTAGCCCAGCACCTCGCGGCGGTCGTGGTCGGTGATCGTGTAAGTCCCGAACATGCCGTCGAAGACGGGATCAGCCGGGCTGGGGAGGCTGCTGCTGGCCACGGTGTCGGCGCGTCTGCCCCCATGCTGGCTGAGCGCTGGGTGGTTGGTGATGTCCAGCTCCCGGCCGGTCGTCGAGGGGGCCGGCGGTCGGGCGCGCCTGCGGGTTTTCCCCGGCCTGAAGGGGACTCCAGCGGAAGGGCTGCTTGAGAGATGGCCCGTCCTGTGGGGTGCGATGGCCGGCATCCAGGGGTGAATCGGCCCTGCGGGGCGTTGCTGGCCGGGCGCCAGCGGAGGGCGTGGCCCGCTCCCCGATTCCGGGGACTTCAGCCCGCCACCAGGCTGGCCAGATCGGGTCCGGCCGGAATGATGCCGGAGGGGCGAAGCGGAAACAGGCTGCCGAAGTAGTCGCGGCGCCAGGCTTCGGGATAGCAGCTGGCCGCCACCCCCGGCAGAGCGAAGAAACGGGCTCGCCATGCCGCCAGGGCTGGAAACTGCCAAAGGGGCCGGCGGCTGCAGCCGAACAGGGGTGCGTACACCAGCTCCAGGCGGATCAGGGTGGGAAACAGCACCACATCGGCCAGGCTGAGTTCGGCGCTGCACAACCAGCCCTCCCCGGCGGCGACGCCCCGCTGCAACTGCTCCTCCAGAGCCTCCAGGGTGCTGAACAGCTCCGCCTCGGCCTCGTTGTAGGCGGCCTGGTTCCGCGCGAAGCCGCAGCGGTACACCCCGTCGTTCACGCTGCCCTGCAGTCGTTCCCGCCAGCGCTCGATCGTCTCCCGCTGCGCTGCGGGCCACAGATCGGGCCCAGCGCCGGGCCAGTCGTTGAGCAGCTCAATCAACCGCGCGCTCTCGTTCACCAGGATGCGGCCCTGGCTGCGGGAATACAGAGCCGGCACCGTGGCCGGAGCGCCCGCAGCGCTGCCGCTGGTCCGGTAAAGCTCCGCCAAGGTGGTGCAGCCGGCGAAGGGGGTGGCGAAGCGCCAGCGGCCGGCGGCCGGGTCTGGCTCCACCACCACCAGATCGATGCTGTCCGCTAGGCCCCGCAGGATCCAGGTGAGCCAGGCTCGGTGCGCCCAGGGGCAGCTGCGCCCCACGATCAGCACGTGGCCGGAGGGCGCCGCGGCATCGGCGGGCCGGGAGGGCCGCCCAGCGAAGGCCGCTGCGGGCCGTCGGTAGCGGCCTTCGGCATCGGCCGGACCGAGACCACCCATCAGGGTGAGCCACTGGCCCCGCCACAGGCAGCGGGCCGTGCGCACCAGGGCGGCGGATGGGGGCATCGCTGGGATTCATTTCGCCTGACTCTGCGTCAGGCTGGGGGCTGTTGGAAGGTGTGGTAGGCGATGGCAGTCGCATCGGGGGCGGAGCCGCTGGGGTCAGGCCTGAACGGATCCGCTGCTGAGGGGCCCCAGGCCGATGCGAAGGGGAAGGTGCTTGTGGTGGCCGGAACCCACGGCAATGAGTGCAATGCCCCCTGGCTGCTCGATGCCTGGGCCCGGTTGCCCGGGCGGCTCGACTCCTCCGGCCTGGCCCTGTGTCCCCTGATCGGCAACCCCGATGCCCTGGCCCAGTCGCGGCGCTATCTCGACCGCGACCTCAACCGCAGCTTCCAGCCGGCCCTGCTGGCCGATCCGGCCCGGCAGGAACGGGAGGTGGTGCGCGCCCGCAGCCTGCTGGCCGACCACGCTCCGGAGGCTGCCGATCCGTGCCTGGTGGTGATCGATCTGCACAGCACCACCGCCGCCATGGGGAATTGCCTGGTGGTGTACGGCCGCCGCCCCGCCGACCTGGCTCTGGCCGCGGCGCTTCAGCAGAAGCTGGGGCTGCCCATTTATCTCCATGAGGGCGACCCCCACCAGAATGGTTACCTCGCCGAGGCCTGGCCCTGTGGCCTGGTGATCGAGGTGGGGCCGGTGCCCCAGGGGGTGCTCACCGCCGCGGTGGTCCTGCAGACCGCCATCGCTTTGGAGGCCACATTGGCGCTGCTGGCCGGGGCCCGGCAGGGAAGGCTGCCCCAGCCCTCCCACCTCGTGGTGCATCGCCATCGCCAGAGCCTGGATCTGCCCCGCCATGGCAACGGCAGTCCCGCCGCCGTGATCCATCCCCTCCGCCAGCACCGCGACTGGCAACCCTTGCGGGCCGGCGATCCCCTCTTCCAGGCCAATGATGGCGGCACGATCGCCTACAGCCCCCCGGCCGGCCTGGAGAACCAGCCGGTGTGGCCTGTGTTTATCAATGAGGCGGCCTATGGCGAGAAGGGCATCGCCCTGAGCCTCACCAGCCGAGAATGCTGGCCCGTGCAGCCAAGCTGGAGCGAGGCCCTCCAGGTCCTGACCTCCGGGCTGCTGCAGGCCTGATCAGCCACAAACGGATCAGCTACAAACGCATTAGCTGCACACCGGTTAGCCGCACACGGGTTAGCCGCACACGAAGGTGGTCTGCTCCTTGGTGCAGGGCAGGTCGGTGGTGCTGCCATCGGCCCAGTAGATGCGCAGGCGATCGTCCTCGGTGCCGGTGCGCAGTGTGAGCGACTTGATCCGCCCGGATGGGGGGGGGGCCTGGCTGTCCGATCCAGCGCGGCGCTCGCTGGCCAGCTTGTTGAGTCGCTGCTCCAGTTGCTCGATCTTGAGGTTGAGTTGGTCGATCCGCTGGGCCTCCGGGTTGGACCCCTGTTGGCAGCCGGCCAGCACCATCGCCAGGACTGCCACCACGCCGACCAGAGCACGGACAGGAGGCTCCGGGCGGCGTGGTGTTCGATCTGGTGCGGAGTTGCCCGCGGATTCTGGGTGGAGGCTGCTGTTCAGGCGGGCCATGGTGATCGGGGCGGTGGGAGGGAACGGACCTCAGGCGGCCTGCTCCTGCTGCAGGTAATCGCCTGGGTGGCGTTCAGCCGTCCTCAGCTGGAGGGGCGGCGCCGGCACCAGCCGTAACCGCTCGATCCGATCGCCCTTGCTCCCGTGTAAGGCCAGAAAGGCCTGAATCCGCTGCGCGGCGATCTCCGGGCTGGCCAGCCGCAGGGCCCGGGTAGGGTCGGCACTGAAGTAGCCGTCCTCGTCGAGCCAGCGAGGGTGACGATGCTCACTGCCGGGCCCATTGCCGGCAAGGGTCACGCTCCAGCGATGAACAGCGGCCATAGATCACTCCAATTTTTCTGGCATACTGCCGCGCCGCTGGAGTGATGGCCAGGATTCGATGCAGTTTGCAGGCTTTCTGAAGCATGGGCCTGCCCTAAATCCGAGCTTCAGAGGTCGCCGGTGGGGGGATCATGCAAAGCAGGGGAAAACCGGCCGCGATCTGATCGTCATCCAGGAAGCTCTTGACGACTGCTCCTCCGAGCCACTCACCACCACCATCCCCGCACACCTCTGTCCGTGGTGTCCGCAGCAGAGAGGATGCAGGTCTGCTGCAGCGGCATCAGGGGGCTGTTGGGCGCCGTGAGGTCTGTAGGATGCAAGTGGTTCAAAGATTTCTCTCCAGCAACGATTTCTCTCCAACGGGTTCTCTCCAAAGGTTCTCACCAAGCGAGCGGTCGTCTTTCTTCAGGGCTTTCGGCGGATCAGGTTCATAGTTTCTCTCTCAGGTTCATGACGATTTACGTGGGCAACCTTTCCTTCGATGCCGAAGCGGAGGACGTCCAGCAACTGTTTGCCGAATACGGCAAGGTCAGCAAGTGCAGCCTCCCCTTGGATCGCGACACCGGCCGCAAGCGTGGTTTCGCCTTCGTGGAGATGGCCAGCGATGCCGAGGAATCCAAGGCCATTGATGAGCTTCAAAACGTCGAGTGGATGGGCCGCGCCATCCGCGTCAACAAGGCCGAACCCCGCACCGGTGGCGGTGGCGGCGGTGGTGGTGGCGGCCGTGGCGGTTATGGCAACGGCAGCTTCGGCGGCGGTGGCGGTTACAACGGCGGTGGCTACGGCAACCGCAACCGTTACTGATCACCCCTTGCCCTTGGGGGCCGGGTTCTGGGTTCCGACCCTGAGCCTTTGATACCAACCCTGCTCCGGCAGGGTTTTTTTATGGCATCCCTTCGGCACCCAGGCATCGCAAGGTCGCAAGGTAGGGGCCGATGGCCGACCTACCGCAACCATGGGCCGGTCTACCGACACCCCCCTGTCGCTCAGCTGATGGCGCGGAGCTGTTGTTGCTGGTACTCGCGGCGAAAAAGCCAGAACAGATATTCGGGTGATTTGTAGTTCTTCGGCAGACTGTGATGGAGAATCGCCAGGCGATCCCAACAGACAGTGCGCTCTATTTGCTTCTGGGTGCAGCCTTCGCGCAGCAACAACCTCATCGCCTTGCAATACATGGGGTATTGCGCTTCTAGCTGGCCAATCGTGAGCGGAGGCGTGGTGGATTCAGTCAGGGGTCTGCCCCGAGAATCTGCATCCTAGGCCCCTGTTGCCCCGACCTGTTTAGCGCGGCTTCGCTGGGTGGCCATGGTGGTGAGACGGCCGAGGCTAGGATCCCATAGGATGTAATTAAAACAGCCCGGAATATCGGAGAGTTTAAGTCTTTTCACTCCTTGAAGTCGATCCGCGTTGCGCTGATTACAGGCGCGTAGGCGATAATTGGGAATCGCCGCGCAGAGGTGGTGAATCGCGTGGCAGCCAATATCTGCAGAAAACCAGTTGAGCACGGCTGGCAACTCGAGATCGCTCGTGCCTTCTAGGGCGCCGGCCATCGCATTCCATCCCTCTGTGGTGTGGGCGTAGGAGCCGGGAAAGTTGTGCTGCACGAAGAAGATGCAGATGAAGATGGCAGCACCACAGGTCATCACCGGTGTATAGATCGTCCAGAAGGCGGCGGCACCCACCGTGGCGCCCATTGCCGTCCAGAGCGCCAGCACCGCGAGGTTGTTGAGCAGAAGGTCGCGGAACTCCTCGGGGCTATACCAGTGGCGGCTGTGGTGGGAAGCCAGGATTTCCTGGAGGGAACGATCCGGCGACTCTTGCAGGCTGCGGATGGTGTAAGGCAGCAGGGCCGCAAGGCCGAGCAGCAGAGCTAGCCGCGGTTTGATCACTAAGTAGAAGAAGCCGCCCGGAAAAAGCATCAGAGGATGGCGGATCCAGCCGTATTGGCGCTGCTGACTGGGGTTCAGCCGGGCAAAGGCTTCGGTGCTCACCAGGGCGGAAGGTCCTTGGTACTTCTCCCAGTCGCCGTTGTGGCGATGGTGGTATTCGTGGCCCCGGGACCAGGGCAACTGGGGGATGCCACTCACCACCCCGAGCAGGAAGCCGCACCAACGGTTGGCACGGCGATTGCGGAACAGCGAATGGTGGCCGCAGTCGTGCATCAGGGAGAAACAGCGGGCCAGGAAGAGCACCTGCAGGGCGATCACGGGCAGAAGCAGCCACGGGGATCGATGCAGCAATTCCAGGGCTAGCCACCAGAGCAACCCGTAGGGCACAAGGGTGTTGAGGATCTGCCAGGTCGCCAGACGATTGGAGCTGGCCATGAACGGACGCAGGTCAAAGTCCCGACGGCCGAGGGTTTCGGGGGCCGTCGGCCGATCGCTGGCGGCTGGGCCTGGCGTGGTCGGAGACGGGGCCCCTTCCCGGGGGAGCGAAACGGTCAAGGAAGGCAGGGTTGGTGGGTCATGGCACTGAAGGATCTTTGGAGTGTTGCGGTGACCCTAGGCGGGGCAATCCCATCGATCAGTGGGCCAGCCAACCTAAGGCGGTCAGCTGGCTGACCAACTGATCAAAATCCTGGTGGCGGCGGCTTCCAGTCCTTGGGCAGAGGCATAGGGCTCAGAACTGGGCCATGGCCCGGATCTTGGCCAATTTTGCATCTGCGAGACCCTCAAGTTCGGCCAGATCCAGCAGCTTGTCCTTCACAAGGCTGGCAAACAAAAAGAGGATCGGCTGGGGCCTGAAATCGAAACGACCTTCGAGGCGGTGGCGCTGGATGCTCAGATAGTCGTGAAGTTGCCAGAGGGCTCCGGCGGAATCCACGAGGGCCGCCTGGAGCTGAATCTCGATGATCAGACTGGCGAGGGCTCGCCCGTGGGCCGTGTCATAGGCCGTTCGCGCGATCTGCTGTTCCAGTTCGGTCCAGTCCGGCCAAAGTTCTGGGGCCGTTTCGGAAGGGGCCAGCGCAGTTTCCACACCGATCATGCTCCGTTCAGCCATGCTGCATTTGCCCGTACAGGAACTTTATCGCCGCTGGAGAGGCACCGTGAGCCGGGCAGTTCATGCCATGCCAGCCAGGGGTACTGGTGGTGTTCCCAGTGGTAACCGAAGTGATAGCAGGTGAGCAGTGACAACCAGACCGGCAGGTCCAAGCTGCGGGGCTTCTGGCTCCCACTGTGCGGTTCTGTGGCGCGATGGGGCAGATAGGTGCCGAACACGAAGAGTTGCGCGGAGCTGAGGAGCAGGGGAAGGATGCAGAAGAGCATCAGGTTCAGGCCGGCGGTGGGCGTGACCGCCAGGCTCAGCAGCCCCAGAGCACCCCACCCCCCCAGGAGACGGGCCATTTGCTCCCAGCTCAGGTAGCTGGCTAAGAAGTGAAGGAACCAGCGCAGAGCGGCCACCAGCCCAGGTCGCTCGGCGCCGTGGACATCGGGATCCCTAGAGCTGCCGGAAAAACGATGGTGGAGCTCATGCTTGGCGCGGCAGCTGCCGTAGGCCAGGCCGGCATACAGGATGAGGGCAAGCCGGCCCCAGCGAGCGTTGGCCTCTGGGCTGCCGGGGCGCAGCACCCCATGCATGGCGTCGTGGGCGACGATGAACAATCCGGTGTGCAGAAAGCCGCGCAGCAGCACGGCCACCAGCACCAGCAGGGCTTCGAGCCACGGCCCTGCTGCCACGCCCATAGCCGAGGAGAGGACCTCGCCAAGCCGATCAAGATCGACACTCAGCAGGCCCACCCCACTCACCAGCCAGGCCGAAAAGATGGCTAGCGACCAGCCCACGCCCCCGGCGCTGCCGGTGCTCAACGGGCGAACTTCAGCAGTTCGGCCGGCGAGGCGAGCAGATCGATCGCCACGAAGTAGATCTTGCCTTCGGGGTTGAGCAGGAAGCGCCAGGCCACATCCATGCCCACGCCGGCGCCGAACCAGGGGGTCTGCACCTTGCCGGTGACCTTGATCTGGTTGAAGCCGCCCTCGGCCGGCTCGGAATAGCCACGCTCAGGGAGGAGCTTGAGGTTCTGGCAATCCTCGCGGAAGAAGCGCAGGATCGCATCGCTGCCCACGATCGGCTTCTGGAAGGGGGGCTGCAGGGCGCCGTCGGGGAGGAATAGCTGGATCAGGGCGTCAAAGTCGTTGGCATTGAGCAAATCCATGTAGGCGTTGACCGTGGGATTGATCACGCCTTCGATGAACACTTTCTTGCGGCTCTGCTCGGGGGTGGGGGCCGCCACCGGTTCCATCACCCGCTGGCCTTCGCCTTTCATGGGGTCGAAACCCATGTCCACCACGAAGTTGCGCAGCAGGGTGATCTGCTGGCCCTGCTCTACACCCTTGACGGAAGCGAGCACGGCGGCGGCATTGGCTGAGAGCTGGTAACCCTCGGGGATCGGTGCCACCTGGCCGGCGGCCATCCACTGGCCGAGCTGATACCAGAAGCCGAGCTTGATGTTCACTGACCAGCTGGCATAGGTGCGGCCGATCGGGGTGTCGCTGCTGTTGGCCAGGTCGCACATCACCTGGCTCTGGCCGGCGAAGTCCATGGCCTTGATCTGGGCCAGCACCGGCTCGGCGAACTGCATGCGGGCGGCCCCTGGAGCGGCCACCGTGATCGTGGTGCCCATCTCGAGATAGGCGTACCAGATCAGGGCCAGCTGGTCTTCAGCGCTCAGCAGGCGGAAGCGAGCCGTGATGGCGGGTACCGCATCGGCCGCCAGGGTTTCAGGAAAGATCTGGGTGGCCTTGGTGAGCGTGAACATCCTCAGAGAGTCCTGATTGTGTAGGAATCCTTCAAACCCTACCGCATGCTGCGCGGCTTCTGGTAATGAAACGCGTTTTTGCCGCTTGTCGGCCGCTGTTCCTGGTCGTCTTGCCGCGTGCTGAGGTGGCTGTCGGCCTCAGCGTTCTGCCCCGTTCAGGGGTGCTGGCTGGCGGAGGGGTCTGGACGGCCGTGCCTCTCCAGGTGGTCCAGTGCCAGCTGCAGGGAGGGTGCCAGGGGCCGGCGCTCCTGTCGTTTCGGGCTCCAGATGGCACCGCTGCGCAGCGCATCCAGGTCCGCCAGCACCATGTCCTGCCCTTCACGCAGCTCCAGGATCTCGAGGGGGGCCGTGAGCTGAAGGTGGAACACGTGCAGGACTCGGTGGGGCTCCTGGTGGCTGAACCACAGGTTCACCTCGCCGGCCACCCAGTTGATCTCCTCCTCCACCTCACGCCTTAGGGCCTGCTCCGGCATTTCGCCCGGATCCAGGTGGCCGCCGAACAGCCCCCAGGTGCCTGGATGCACGATTCCCTCAATGTCGTCGCGCAGTTGCAGCAGCCACTGCCCCTGCCGCTCGATCATCGCCACGGCGATCTGCAGAGACATGGAGGCGATCGGGTGGTTGCAGATGCACTCGAGCCAGATTAAGCAGGCGGGACGGATCTTCCATGCCCCTGGGTCCGGTTGTCCAGGCGTGGCTCGGTGGTCTGATCTGGGGGTGTCCAGAGAGGCTGATCGAGCCCTTCAGCGCAGTTCAAACACCAGGAGATCGGCTCCGCCAGCGCCCGCCGTGATCGTCCCCGGCATCCCGGACTCCATGCCGAGTCCATCTCCCCTGTGCAGGTTTCCCCGCAGAGAGCCTTGGGCGGATGGCTCCAGGCTGATCTCCAGATCACCATCGATCAGCTGGATCCAGCCGTGGGCCTCGGCCGCACCGGGCAGTGCCAGCCGTTCCCCGGCCCGGGGCTGGGCCCGCCAGAGCCGCACCGGCCGATCGATGGCCATGGCCCCAGCGCTCTGCTCGGGATCGATCAGCAGGGTCCAGCCGCCGCCGAGTTCAAAGGGCTTCTGGCCGTAGCTGGGGGAAAGCCCCTGTCTGCTGGGTGCGATCCAGATCTGCAGCAGCCGGCAGCTCTGGGACCCCTCGTTCATCTCGCTGTGCACGATGCCGCTGCCGGCGCTCATCCGCTGCACCTCGCCGGTCCGAAGTGCTTCGCTGTGGCCCATCGAGTCTCGGTGGTGCAGCACCCCCTCCACCATCACGGTGATGATCTCCATGTCCCGGTGGGGGTGCATGCCGAAGCCCCTGCCGGCCGCCACTCGGTCGTCGTTGATCACCAGCAGCGGACCGAAGCCCCGCCAGGCGGGGTGATCGTGGCCGGCGAAGCTGAAGCTGTGCCAGCTCTCCAGCCAGCCGTGGCTGCTCTGGAAGCGTTCGGCGGCCGGGCGTAATAAAAGGCCGGGCTCGCCGACCAGGGTTGCCTGGTCGGCGGCGAGGCCGGCTCTGGAGGGGGTGGTGGAGGAGCCAGGGAAGACGCTCGTCATGGGCGGAGACCGGAGGGGAAGCGATGGGCGCGGCGGGCCTGGAAGCCAAGGCCCAAAACCTGGGCAGGCTGGAGGCCCGCAGACGTCAACCGGCTGCACCATTGTGGAGCGTGTCCCGAGCCAACCTGCCCTTCAAGGCCGCGATCGACGCCAGCGGGATCGGGCGCCTCAGCAGGACTGAGCCATTCCTATGTCCTGCATCCGCTTCCAGAAGCCGCTCTTGCGGGCATGGTTCTGGCGGATCTCCTTGTGCTCTGCTCCAGCGGGGGTACAAAACTTCCAGGGTTGGGGGTTGGCATGGCCCGCCAAGGCATGGCACGGCGTGGAATCATGACGTGGCCAGGACTATCGCGCTTTGGCGCCTCCAGGGCCTTGGTGCTTCTCGACGGACGCTGCCTCCTCCTCCGCTTGATCGGGGTTGGGAGTGGGTTGGGGCTGGCATGGCTGTCGGTGCCAGCGGCTCGAACCAACGGAGCAGAACAGGGCTACCTGGTTCGACCCGCCCCTCCTGCCACCTCGGTGGTGTCCAACCTGGCTCCTGCCACCCTCCGTGGTGTGGCGGAGCCAGGCCGTTGCCCGACCGCAACGATGGCCCAGGGACGGCGCACCGTGGCGGGGGCCAGCTTGCGCTATCCCTTGACCCGCTGGGCCGAGGACATCTCTCCCTTTGGCTGGCGTTATTCCAGTGCCCGTGGCACATGGAGTATGCATAGCGGCATCGATCTGATCAGCCCGCCGGGAACGCCTGTGGTGGCGGTGATGGGGGGCCAGGTGGCCAGGGTTGACACCATCGGCGGCTACGGCCTGGCTGTGATTGTGGACCACGGCAACGGCTGGCAAAGCCTGTATGGCCACCTGCAGGCGGTGGCGGTGCGTCCCTGCATGGTGCTCCAGGCGGGGGGCCAATTGGGTTGGGTGGGTCGTAGCGGCAGCGCCAGCACGGACCATCTACATCTGGAACTGAGGAGTGGCATCGGGCCCTCCCAGGTGGCGGTGGACCCGGCGAAGTACTTACCCCGGCCTTAAACCCTTAGGGGTTCGCTAAAAAATCCCCACCTTTGCCAGTGGAGGGCAGCCGCGGCGGCCCTGGCGATGCCGGCTTGAACCGGGGGACAGATCGGTGAGTCACTGCTGGATATGGCTGGCCACTTTTCACGCTGCGGGAGATCCGCTTGAAATCCAGGCAGCCAATGACGGTTTCAGGGCGTTTAGGGCGACTCCGGCTGCCTATGGGCCATGCCCTCTCTTGAGATCTTCTTCCCCAACAGCCCCAGATCCCAGCGCTGCTGCGGTTTCTGGCAACGCCCCCTGTGTGATTCGAACACACGACCGGCTGCTTAGAAGGCAGCTGCTCTATCCAGCTGAGCTAAGGGAGCATGGTCGAATTGTGCCAGTCACTGGCACCGAGTGTCCCCAGGTCACTAAATCACAGTCGTTGCTTCAGGCCTCCTAGAGTGGAGGGCTGTGAGAATCACCGCTCCATGCCAGCCGCTCGGCTCAGCGACAGCCAGAAAGCCGAGGTGGTGGAGAGGTTCCGCGCAGGTGAGGGCCTGCAGCCGCTTGCTGAGGCCTATGGCTGCAGTCCCAACACCGTGAGCCGGGCGGTGAAGGCGGCGCTGGATCCTGGCGAATACGACCGCATCAAGGAGCGGAATCGGCGCGGCGCCACCCCCCGCATGGAGCCGGCGGATCCGGTGGTGCCCGCGCTCCCCGCTTCCCATGGCGAAGAACCTGCCGGAGATAGCGATAGCGACAGCGATGGTGATGGCGACGGAGAGGGGGAGGGCAGCGGCCGGGCGGAAGCCGCAGCGCTCGAGTTCGATCGTCCCTCCGGTGCCACCGATCCCCATGTTTCACCCGTTGCGCCGAGGGTCCCCGAGGCGGCCACCGCCCACGACCCTCCCCAAAGCCCAATCCGTCGGTCGGGCCAGCGGACCGTTGCCGATGCCGCAGCCTTGGACCGGGAGGATGGGCCGGCTGTGCTCGCGATCGACGACGCCGATGACTTCGGCGACGACGAGTCCGACGATGACCTGGCCCTTGAGGCGGATGGCGACGACAGCGAGGGCCAGAGCTTCGTGCCGGTACCGCTGTTGGAGGTGGTGGATGACCACACCGAGATCCGCCCCCTGCCGCTCACGGCCGCCGATCTGCGTGGCAGCGCCTGGATGTTGGTGGATAAGACCGTGGAACTCCAGGCCAAGCCCCTCAGCGAGTTCACCGAGCTCGGCCGCCTGCCGGTGGAGGAGCAGGATCGGCAAGCCCTGATGGTGTTCGTGAACCCCCGCCAAGCGAAGCGGCACTGTGGTCGCACCCAGCGGGTGATCAAGATTCCCGATCCGGCGGTCTTCACCCTCACCGCCCCCTACCTGCTGGCCCAAGGCATCAGCAGGGTGGTGATTGAGGGAGCACTGTTCGCGTTGCCAGGCAGTTGAGCCCGATCGGACGCGCGCTGGGGCAGCTCGGTTCAGCGCGCAGACAGTCTCCCGGACTCGGGTTCCACGAGCAGCCAGCAGCGCTGGCCTGGAATCGGCTGGAGTTCCTGATGGTTTGTGCAGCCTCCCCAGCGGCCGGTATTGGCGGGCTTCCGGCAGCCTTTTGAGCCCTGTCGTCTTAGGCCCTATCGTTCCGCCCCGGCAAGAGCAGGGCCACGCTGCTTCCCCCACTGATCACGCCCACCGCCAGGGCCAACCCCACCAGGAAGCCGCTGGGCAGGGGGGCGGTCTGGCCGAAGCCCAGGTTGAGGCGCTCCCGCTGATCGAGGTTCTGGGCCCCGAGACACAGCATCGTCAGCAGCAGGAAGCCGCCCAGCAGGCTGCCCAGCAGAAGGCGCAGTCGCAACACCATCACAAGCAGGGGAGGTGAACCCATTCTGCCGGGCACCCGCGGGCCGCACCGCGTCCACAGGCGAAGGTCATGGGTCGCCTTCCGGATCGGGGGGCACCGTGCCGGGCTCCGCGTGCAGCAGGGAGTAGAGCTCTCTCCGGCTGTGGCCACTGCGTTCCGCCAGGGTCCGGGCGGCCTCCCGCCGGCTGAGGCCCCCGGCCACCAGCGCGGCCAGTTCCTGCCCCAGGGCGATCGGATCCCAGCAGAGTGACACCGGCTCGGCACCCCCCACCACCACGGTGCATTCCCCCAGGGGTGGCGTGGCGCGGAAGTGCGCCAGGGCGGCTTCCACGGTGGGTCCCACCTGTTGCTCGTGGCGCTTGGTGAGTTCCCGCGCCACCTGCAGCGGCCGGTTCCCCAGCTGGGAGAGCAGATCCTCGAGCAGGGCCACCAGCCGGTGGGGCGCCTCGTAGAACACCAGGGTGCGTTCCTCCCTGGCCAGGGCCGCCAGCCGCTCGCGCCTCGGCCCGCCCCTGGCCGGCAGAAAGCCCTCGAAGCAGAAGCGCCCCGAGGGAAGGCCACTGCTCACCAGGGCGGTGGTGAGGGCACAGGGACCCGGGATGCAGATCACCGGATGGCCATTGCGGCGGGCCGCTGCCACCAGGCCCTCCCCCGGATCGGCGATGCCCGGTAGGCCGGCGTCGCTGATCACGGCCACCGCCTCACCGGACGCGAGGGCCTCCAGCAGCTGCGGCATCCGGGCCGCCTCGTTGTGGGCGTGGAAGCTCAGCAGGCGACGCCCGCGGATGCCCAGCCGATTCAGCAGCAGGCCGCTGTGGCGGGTGTCCTCGCAGGCGATGCAATCGGCCTGCTCCAGCACCCGCCGGGACCGCGGCGAGAGGTCTTCGAGGTTGCCGATCGGGGTTCCCACCACATAGAGCGTGCCACCGCTTGGTTCAGCGGTGTCCTGGCCCTTCCCGCCCGTGGCCGGTCGTGGCTCCGGGGGGGGCTGATGCTCCTGCCTCTCGCCCGTCGGGGCTCCGATGGCGGCGTCGGCGTCGGGGGCGTTGGCCGGAGGCTCCACGGGTTCCATGGGTTCCATGGGCTCCGCTGACTTCACGGATTCCATGGGCTCCGCTGGCGGCCCCGACTTCCGCACGGTCACGGCTCCTGCACAATGCCCCTTTACCTCCCCATGATGCCCCCCAGCTCCCCGCCGTCAGCGGCCCCCAGCCTGCCGGCGGGGATCCTCCTGGAGACCCTGCTGAGCGAACTCAGGCGGCTGGCCTGGGGTGCCGCCGACATCCTGCGGGCCTATAGCCGGGGCCTTGAGCCACCCTTCGGTTTCCCGCCGGTCCTGGCTGTCGAGGAAGGGGGCGAGGGTCCGGTTTCGGCCGCCGATCTGTCGGTCAACCAGTGGCTGCTCCAGGGGCTTGCCGCGGCATTCCCCGATGCCCCCTGGACGGTGCTGAGTGAGGAGACCGCCAAGCAGCAGCTCCGGCCCGGCGAACCGCTGCCGGCGGAGTGGCTGTGGATCCTCGATCCCCTCGATGGCACCCGCGACTTCCTGCAGGGCACTGGCGAGTATGCGGTGCACCTGGCCCTGGTGCGGCAGGGCCGGCCCGTGCTGGGGGTGGTGCTGCTGCCGGAGGTCGAGGAGCTCTGGTTCGGGCTGCTCGGGGAGGCGGGGCAACCGGTAGGAGCCTGGCGGGAGGATCGCCTGGGCGTGAGCACTCCGCCGGAGTTGAGTGCACGCCAGCGGTGCGAGGAGATGGTGCTGGTGGCCAGTCGCAACCACCGGGATCCCCGGTTGGAGTGCCTGCTGGAGGCGATCGCTCCGGCCTCCAGCCGGGCCATGGGCAGTGTGGGGGGGAAGGTGGCCACGATCCTGCGGGGTGAGGCTGATCTTTATGTGTCGCTTTCGGGGCGCACGGCTCCAAAGGACTGGGATATGGCCGCCCCCGAAGCGGTGCTGCGCGCCGCCGGCGGCGCCTTCAGCCATGCCGACGGCCGCCCCCTGGCCTACAACACGGGCGATCTGAATCAGGCGGGCTGTCTGATCGCCAGCCATGGCGTGCTCCATGGCGAGGTGTGCCGTCGGGCCCTGGCGGCCCTGGCCGCGGAGCCGCAAGAACAACAATGAGATGCTTTCTCTTGTTTCGCGATCTGTGGCGGGGTCCGGCTCGGATCCCCGGGGCACTCCGCCACTGCTTCTCTCACCCTTCCTTTAATCTGGGTCGATCGGTTGGTTAACCCCCTGGCCATGGCTGGTCTGCTCGATCCATTCCTCAGGGGCTTGGGTGGCCAGTCAGCCCAACCCCCCGCGGCTCCTGCCAGCACCGCTGGCTACAAGCCAAGGCGTGAGAATCGGCATACCCCACCCTTGTCGGTGGTGCGGGCCGACATTGATGGCCCCGAAGACACGATCTATTCCGGACAGCTCTGGGACATCAGCCGCTCCGGTGCCTCGATTTCCCTCGGCCGCAAGAGCTTCAATGTGCTGAAAGGAACTGAAATTCAGCTGCGGCTCCGGTCACGCCACGGCCCCGAGGCGGTGACCATGCCCTCGAACGTGCGCTGGGTTGATACCAACCACGGATCCACATTCGTGGGTTTGCATTTTGCCAACGCCCTCGAACCTGGAACCTTCCTCGACAGCTTCCTAGAGGCGGATGACGAAATCATCTGAACCGAGGCAGGGCAAGTCTTGACCTGAAAGATTGAACTTTTCTCTATAAAAAAGCGGCCCGGTAGGGCCGCTTTTCAATGCTGATGCAGCCCAGCGCTCAGTTGGCCGTTTGGTCCTGCTGGGGCACCCCCCGCAGGGTGAGGTTGATACGGCCGCGGTTGTCGATCTCACGAACCCGCACCGTCACTTGATCGCCCACATTCACCACGTCCTCCACCTTCTCCACGCGGGATTCGGAGAGTTGGGAGATGTGGATCATCCCCTCCTTGCCGGGCAGGATCTCCACGAAGGCCCCGATCGGGATCACGCGAGTCACCGAGCCGCTGAACACCTCGCCCTCGCTCACCCGGCGGGTGAGACCCTCGATGATGCGTTGCGCTTCCTCGGCGGCGGCGCCATCGTGGCTGGCAATCGTCACGATGCCGCCATCTTCGATGTCGATCTTGGTGTTGGTGCGCTCGGTGATGCCCTTGATCGTGCGGCCTCCGGGGCCGATCACGGTGCCGATCAGCTCGGGGTCGATCCGGAAGCTGAGCAGGCGCGGTGCGTGGGGAGAAAGGGTGTCGCGGGGCTTGTCGATGGCCTCAAGCATCTTCTCGAGGATGTGAAGACGGGCAGGGCGGGCCTGGTTGACCGCCTCGGCCACGGTCTTGACCGCCAGGCCGGTGATCTTCATGTCCATCTGCAGGGCGGTGATGCCCTTTTCGGTGCCGGCCACCTTGAAGTCCATATCGCCGAGGAAGTCCTCGATGCCCTGGATGTCGGTGAGGATGCGCACCTCCTCACCTTCCTTGATCAGGCCCATGGCGGCGCCGCTCACCGGGGCCTTGAGGGGCACACCAGCATCCATCAGGGCCAGGGTGCTGCCGCACACCGAACCCATCGAGGTGGAACCGTTGGAGCTGAGGCACTCCGAAACCACCCGCAGCACGTAGGGGAAGCTCTCCTTGCTGGGCAGCACTGGCACCAGGGCCCGCTCGGCCAGGGCGCCGTGGCCGATCTCGCGGCGGCCAGGGCTGCGCATCGGCTTCGTCTCGCCGGTGGAGTAGGGCGGGAAGTTGTAGTGGTGCAGGTAGGTCTTCTCGGTGGACGGGTTGAGGTCGTCGAGCTCCTGGGCATCGCTCGGCGTGCCGAGGGTGGCGCAGGAGAGCACCTGGGTGAGGCCTCGCTGGAACAGGCCCGAGCCATGCACCCGCTTGGGCAGCACGCCAACGGCCGCCTGGATTGGACGAACCTCATCGAGGCTGCGGCCATCGACGCGCTTGCCCTCCTTGAGGATCTGCTCGCGCATCAACTTCTTGGTGAGGCTCTTGAAGCTGTTGCCCAGCACCTTGCTGTTGCCGCTTACCACCAACTTGATGGTGTCGTCGTCTTTGAGTTGGGCGATCTTCTCGCCCACGGCGGCCTTGATGGCATCGAGCTTGCCATCGCGCTCGATCTTGGTCTGGCTGAACTGCTTGAGCACCTCACCGATCGGTTTGGAGCATTCCTTCTCCAGGAAGGTGGGCAGAGCTGGATCTTCCACCTTGGGTTCGGGAATCACCTGCTCGATACCCAGATCGCTCAGCAATTGGAGCTGGGCCTTGATCAATTCGCCCACGGCTTCGTAGCCGAAGTCGATCGCCTCGATCACGTCCTGCTCGGGCAACTGGTTGGCGCCTGCCTCCACCATCACCACACCGGAGGGAGTGCCGGCCACCACCAAGTCAAGATCACTGCGCTCAATCTCCCGGTAGCTGGGGTTGAGCACGAAGTCGTCGCCCAGCAGGGCCACCCGCACCGCCGCCATCGGGCCGGCGAAGGGGATCTTGGCCAGGAGGGTGGCGATCGAGGCCCCCGTCACGGCGAGCACGTCGGGTGGAACGCGCTCATCGAGCGACAGCACGGTGGCAACCACCTGGATGTCATCCCGCAACCAGGATGGGAAGAGGGGCCGCAGGGGGCGATCGATCAGCCGCGTGGTGAGGATGGCGCGCTCCGGGGGGCGCGCTTCGCGGCGGAAGAAGCTGCCGGGAATCCGCCCGGCGGCATACAGCCTCTCTTCGTAGTCGCAGGTGAGGGGGAGGAAATCGATGCCTTCGCGGCCGCCGGAGCGGGTGGCGGTCACGAGAACCGCGGTATCGCCGCATTCAACCAACACCGAACCCCCGGCCTGGGGGGCGAAACGACCGGTGGTCAGTCGGATCTCCCGACCATCGAAGGAGACCGACTGCGTTTGTCCTTGCACTGGGCTTTATGTCCTTTTGTTGTCGATCTCATTCTCGCATCCAGCCTTCACAGCGAACTGTCGACTCACCGAACCGCAGGGTCGTGGGCCGCGACCGGGCCTGGCGCAGCAGCGCCGTGTAGGCCGGATCACCGATCTCACGGCAGCCGAAGCGCTCCAGGTGCTGGTTGCTCAGCTGCACATCAAAGAGGCTGAAACCACTGTCCCGCAGGGCTTCCACGAGACGCACCAGCATCACATTGCCGGCGTGATCGCGGTGATGCATCATCGATTCGCCGATCCAGCAGCTGCCGATCCCCATCGCCAGGAGCCCCGCGGCCAGCTCCTCCCCATCCCACACTTCCACGCTGTGGGCCCATCCGGCCCGATGCAGTTGGCGATAGATCCGGGCCAGCTCGCCGCTGATCCAGGTGTTGGGTCGCTCGGCGCAGCCGCGCAGCACCGCATCGAAGGAGCGATTCAGACTCAGGTGGAAGGGTTCGCGGCCGAGGCTGCGCCGCACGGACCGGGGTATGTGAAAGTCTTGATCCAGGGGGATCAAAGCCCTGGACTGGCTGCGCCACAGGTCGAGTCCGCCATGGGTTGGGTGGGCCATCGGAAACCAGCCCTTGGCGTAGGCCTGAACCCACCAATCCACGGGCCAGTATTCGGAGGGCTGGCGGGGATCTGCGCCAGCCGTGCGAACACTGGCCATGGCGTGATCAGCCGGGAGCACCGCCTGCCGCAGCGATCACCAGCTGGACTTCACCACACCGGGCAGCTCACCCTTGTGGGCCCGTTCCCGCAGCTGGTTGCGGCAGAGGCCGAAATCGCTATACACACCGCGGGGCTTGCCGGTGGCCCAGCAGCGGTTGCGCAGGCGCACCCGGGCGCTGTTGCGGGGCAGGGCCTGGATCTTGCGGTGGATTTCGAGCCGCTCCATCGGGTCGGCGGCGGCCTCAAAGGCGGCCTTCAGGGCCGTGCGCTTGGCTGCGAAGCGATCCACCAGCTTCTGGCGCTTGACATCGCGCGCGATCATCGACTTCTTCGCCATGCGGCAGGGTGCTCGGGTCGTAGAGGGGCTTTCAACCTTAGCGCGTGGCTAGGAAGCCTCCCGGCGCTCACCGAGGCAGCGGTGGATGGGTGCCAGCGGCTGCAAGCGCACCTGGGCGGGCATCGTGACGAGGGCGGGTTGGCTTCGGGCTGGTTGCGGGTTGGTTTCAGTGGCCGAGCAACTGCTGGATGGCAGGGAGCTGGCTGGTGTCTTTCACGATCAGCACCAGGCTGAGCCCCATCAGGAGCACAAAGCCCGACTGCATGAAGGCCATCTGGAAGCGCTGGGGCAGGGGCCGCCCCCGCAGGCCCTCGATCAGTAGCAGGGCGAATTGGCCGCCATCCAGCATCGGCAGCGGCAGGGCATTGAGCACCGCGAGGTTGATCGAGATCAGGGCGGTGTAGAGGAACAGGCTGGCCCCTCCTTGGTGGGCTAGGGACGCCCCCATCTCCACGATCTTCACCGGGCCCGACACCTGGCTGGCCGTTTCCCCGAAGTGGGTGATCAGGCTGCCGAAGCCCTCCAGGGTGCGGCGGGTGAGGGCCAGCACGTCGTGGTTGGCCTGGCGGATGGGCTCAAGGGGCCCTTTGGGGCGGCGGAACAACTCGCTGCCATTGGGTTGGAGCTGGGCTCCCACCCGGCCGATGCCGCCGAGATCGACGGGGGTGAGGCTGAGATTCAAACGTTGCTGGCCCCGTTCGGCCTGGATGGCCAGGCTGCGGCCGGAGGCGGAGCGGATCGTCTCCACCAGATTGGCCACGGCCTGCTGGCCGCCCGCCAGCGGCGCCTCCCCCACCTGCACGATCCGATCGCCCGCCTTCAGGCCGGCAAGGGCGGCGGGCTGGCCGGCCTGAACGCCGGCCACTAAGACGCCAGGGGTGGTGCTGAAGCCCGCCGGGATCCCCACCACCACCCCTTGGGCCACGAGCACGGCCCAGGCCAGCAGCAGGTTGGCGATCACGCCGGCGGCAATCACCAGGGCCCGCTGGTGGAGGGGCCGGTTGCGCAGCAGGTTGGGGTCGTCGGCGGGGAAGGGGCTGTCGTCGTCGTCGTCGGGGAAGGCCACGTAGCCCCCCAGGGGGATCGCCCGCAGGGCGTACACCACACCGCGCCGCGTGCGCTGCAGCAGGGCCGGGCCGAAGCCCACCGAGAAGCCGCTCACCCGGATTCCCTGCCAGGTGGCCGCCAAAAAGTGGCCCGCTTCATGGACCACGATCAGCCCCGCGAGGATCGCCAGTGCGGTGAGAACTCCCATCAGGTCATCAGCCAGATGGATCCATTCTGGAGCCCATCGGTTCCCGCCGGCCGATCGGGTGGGCCGGGTTCCCGCGCCTAGGGATGGCCGCAGGGCAAGGCGCAAACGGAGTTGGGTGCGCAAGTCGTTGGCGAAAAGCTTGCTGGCCACGGTCGAGAGTCTGCCAGGGGCGCCCGCCAGAGGCATGCGACACCGGGTTCCGCCGGTCCTGCTGGGCCGGTCCTGCTGGGTAGGAGAATCATCAAATCTCTGGATCACGCGCCCGTCCTTGCTTATCTCCCGATTTGTATCCCTCCTTATCTCCGGTTTGCATCCCCCATTGTCTCCGATTTGCATCCCGCATTATCTCCCGCATTCTCTTCCGAGTTGAGGAAGGGTCTTGTAATCTCTAGCCTAGTTGGTTCTCAACCGTTAGATATTGAGCGCCGTAGTGCCGCATAAGTGCTTCGGGAAGCCGCACCCGGCCATCCTCCTGTTGTCCGTGCTCCAGAAGGGCAGCCATGGTGCGACCGATCGCCAGGCCGCTGCCGTTGAGGGTGTGCACCAGCCGGGTCTTCTTGCCGTCGCGGAAGCGGATCGCGGCGCGGCGGGCCTGGAAATCGGCGCAGGTGCTGCAGCTGGAGATCTCCCGGTAGGCGCCGGCGCCGGCTAACCACACCTCGAGGTCGTAGGTGCGGGCCGCGGAGAAGCCCAGGTCGCCACCGCAGAGTTCGATGCGCCGATAGGGCAGCTCCAGGGCCTCCAGCACGCCTTCTGCGTCGCGGGTGAGCTGCTCGTGGGCCGCCTCCGAGTCTTCCGGGCGGGTGAACCAGTACATCTCCACCTTGTTGAACTGGTGCAGGCGGATCAGGCCGCGGGTGTCGCGGCCGTAGGAGCCCGCCTCGCGGCGGAAGCAGGGGGTGTAGGCGGCGTAGCGAAGCGGCAGCTGCTCCGCCGGGATCAGCTCATCGCGGTGCAGCGAGGTGAGCGGTACCTCGGCGGTGGGGGTGAGCCAGAGGTCGTCCTCGGCGCAGCGGAAGCTCTCCTCGGCAAACTTGGGCAGCTGGCCCGAGGCGGTGAGGCTGGCGGTGTTCACCAGGATCGGCGGCAGCACCTCGCGGTAACCGGCGTCGTTGTGGCGATCCAGCATGAAGTTGATCAGCGCCCGCTCCAGGCGGGCGCCCTGACCCAGGAGTGTCACGAAGCGGCTCTGGGCGATGCGCACCGAGCGTTCCGTGTCCACCAGGCCGAGGCGTTCGGCGATCTGCCAGTGCTCCTGCAGGGGTGAGCCGTCGGGGTGGGGGCCCTGGCGGGGGGTGCCCCAGGTCTTCACCACCACGTTGTCGGCCTCGGAGCGGCCTTCGGGGGTCTGGGCGGAGGGCAGGTTTGGCAGCTCCAGCAGCTGGTGCCGCAGGCGGCTCTCCAGGGCCTTCTCCTCCTCCTCGAGGCCCGCCACCTGCTGCTTGATGCGGTTTCCCTGCTCCCGCAGCTCGGCCACCTCGGGACCATCGGGACGGGCACCGGCCTGGATCCGTTGCCCCACCTCCCGGCCGATGCGGTTGCCCTCGGCCTGCAGGCTGCTGCGCTGCTCCTCCAGATCCCTCTCCTGGCGAGCGATCTGCTGAAGCCCGGTGAGGTCGACCTCCAGGCCCCTGCGGCTCAGCTGCCGGCGGATCAGCTCCGGGTCATCGCGCAGCAGGCGCTGGTCCAGCACGGTGGAAAGGCGGCTTGGCGGCAGCCTAGGGGTCGATAGTGTCTGTGTTGATCCAAGGCCCCCTGCAGGGTTTCATCCGGCTCCGCTCCTTGCCATCCGACAGCCACGCCGCCGACCTTCCCCCCGGGGGGGAGGAGCCCGTGAAGGAGCCGGATCCCGGGCTCCGCGAGCGAGTGCGGCGCCGCCGGAACGACCACTCCGGCGAGAGCCCGTTGGCCCTGGCGAAACGGCTGGCCGCCGCACAGGATTTCAAGGCCGCCATTCTTTGCCTTCAGGAAGGGCTGCATCTCGATCCCGAGGATCCGGAGCTGTGGAGCCAACTCGCCAGGCTGCTGTTGGCGGTGGGCCGCTATGGCGATGCGATTCCCTGTCTGATTCGGCTGGCCGAACTCGAACCTGCCAATGCCGCCTGCCGCACGGAACTGGGCCACCTGTTCCGCAGGGTGGGCTACCTGGGCGACGCCATCCACTGGCATGGGGAGGCGCTGGCCGTGCAGCCCGATTCGCTGCTGCTGCACCTCAATCACCTCTTTGTGCTGCCGCTGGTGGCCGAATCGCCGCAGCAGATCGCGGCGTGTCGGGAGCGCTGCGAGCAGGGCCTCCGGGCCCTGGAGCAGGAGCAGCCGTTCCATGATTTCGGCAGGGAGGTGGCCGCGATCTGCCATCCCTACTACCTCATCTATCACGACCGCAACGATCGCGAGCTCCTGGAGATCTATGGCCGCCTGATCACCCGGGCCCTGGGACATGGCCAGTCGCCAGAGCAAGGCCCCCGGTTGCCACGGGCCCTGCCCACGCCCGGCGACGCTTCGATTCCCCGGATCCGGATCGGTTTCCTCTCCGGTTTCTTTTACAACCACAGCAACGCCCGGGCTTTCGATGGCCTGATCCTTCACCTGGATCGCCACCGCTTTGAGGTGGTGCTGATCCACCTGGCCACCTCCCCCCGGGATGCCGTGAGCGCCAGGCTGGAGGCCTGCTGCCAGGAGGTGGTGGTGCTTCCCGCTCCCCTCGATGCCGCCAGCGCCAGGCTGACGGAGCTAGGGCTCGATCTGCTCTTTTACACCGATCTGGGCATGCATCCCTTCGCCACGATGCTGGCCACCCGGCGATCGGCCCCGGTGCAGGCCACCGGCTGGGGGGTTCCCCAGACCTCGGGCCTCCCAGGCATCGATTACTACGTCTCCGGCGATCTGGTGGAGCCGCCCGAGGCCCAGGAGCACTACAGCGAAACCCTGGTGCGGTTGCCGGGTCTTCCCTGTTGCTATCGCTCCGAGGCGATCGAGCCGCTCGAACGGGACCGGACCTATTACTTCCTGCCGCCCGACAGACCGCTGTGGGGCTGCCTGCATCGTCTGGAGAAACTCCATCCTGATTTCGATCTGGCCCTGGAGGCGATCGCCAGGGCGGTTCCCGATTCGCTGTTCGTGTTTGTGGAAGAGGATGTACCCTCGCTCACCAGCCTCTACCTTGATCGTCTGGCCCGCTCCGCCCCCACGGCCCGGGAGCAGGTGGTGATGCTGAGCCGGATGGATTGGCCCGATTTCCTGGCCCTGGCCGGCTGCCTCGATGTGCTGCTCGATCCCTTCCATTTCGGCAGCGGCATCACCCTCTATGAAACGATCCACACCGGTACCCCGGTGGTGACGCTGGAGGGCCGATTCCTGCGATCCCGCTTCGTGGCGGCCGCTTACCGGCTGATCGGGGTGGAGGATCCACCGGTGGCGGCCACCCCCGCGGAGTATGTGGAGCGGGCAGTTGCCCTGATGCAGGATCCGCGGCGGCGGGAGCTGCTGCGCCACGAGATAGCTGCCAAGGCGAAAGCCCGCCTCTACGACCGACTCGACTATGTGCGGGGCTTCGAGGACTTCGCCCTCGCTGCCGTGGCCCAGGCCAGGCGCGGCCAGGAAAGGCGCGGCGAGGACAGGAGCGGGTGAGGATCAGCTCTTCCAGCCCGCCAGCGCTGCAGCCCCGGGGCGCGCTGATCCTTCAGAGCACCTGCACCACTTCGCTCACCTCGGGGATGGCCTCGCGCAGCTTGCGCTCGATGCCCATCTTCAGGGTCATGGTGCTGCTGGGGCAGGATCCGCAGGCCCCCTGCAGCCGCACTTTCACGACCGGTCCGTCGATCTCAACGATTTCCACGTTGCCGCCATCGGCCATCAGGTAGGGACGCAGCTCATCGAGCACCCGCTCGACGTTGGGAATGGTGAGGGCGCGGGGATCGGCCGTCGCGGCGTCGGGTGCGGCAGATGACGTGTCGGTGGCGAGTGGGGTTTCGGTGGTCATGGTCAATCGGAGTACTGAAATTGAGTTTAGGAACTGCATGGGCGTTGGGGGCCTGGCCAGATGGGCAGGCGGCCGGGCCCACCGGATCGGGCCGGGAGGCCCTTCTCCCTAGGATCATTCGGTCCGCCCGTCGCCCCCGCCCGGCCCCGCATGACCGACGTTCCCGCCGCGCGGATCCGCAACTTCTGCATCATTGCCCACATCGACCACGGCAAATCCACCCTCGCCGATCGGTTGCTGCAGGAAACCGGCACCGTCGCCGCCCGCGACATGCAGGCCCAATTTCTCGACAACATGGAGCTCGAGCGCGAGCGCGGCATCACGATCAAGCTGCAGGCGGCGCGGATGGAATACAAGGCCGCCGATGGCCTCACCTACATCCTCAACTTGATCGATACCCCCGGCCATGTGGATTTCTCCTATGAGGTGAGCCGCTCCCTGCAGGCCTGTGAGGGGGCCCTGCTGGTGGTGGATGCCAGCCAGGGCGTAGAAGCCCAGACCCTGGCCAATGTGTATTTAGCCCTGGCCAATGATCTGGAGATCATTCCGGTGCTCAATAAAATTGATCTGCCCGGTGCTGACCCGGCTCGCATCAGCGAGGAGATCGAGGCGATCATCGGTCTCGATACCAGCAACGCCATCGCCTGCTCCGCCAAGACAGGCCTTGGTGTGCCCGAAATCCTGCAGGCGGTGGTCGATCGGGTGCCGCCGCCACCCGACAAGTTGGATGAACCTCTACGGGCCCTGATCTTCGACTCCTACTACGACGCATACCGCGGCGTGATCGTGTATTTCCGGGTGATCAGCGGCACCATCGCCCGCCGCGACAAGGTGCTGCTGATGGCCAGCGGCAAGACCTACGAACTTGATGAGGTGGGGGTGATGGCCCCGGACCAGCGGCAGGTGGAGAGCCTCCATGCCGGTGAGGTGGGCTATCTGGCCGCCTCGATCAAGGCGGTGGCCGATGCCCGGGTGGGCGACACCATCACCCTGCTGAGCAATCCCGCCGCCGCCCCCCTGCCGGGCTACACCGAGGCCAAGCCGATGGTGTTCTGCGGCCTCTTCCCCACCGACGCCGACCAGTACCCCGATCTCCGCGAAGCCCTCGACAAGCTCAAGCTCTCCGACGCCGCCCTGCAGTACGAACCGGAAACCAGCAGCGCCATGGGTTTTGGTTTCCGCTGCGGCTTTCTGGGGCTGCTGCATATGGAGATTGTGCAGGAACGGCTGGAGCGCGAATACGACCTCGACCTGATCGTGACGGCGCCCTCGGTGATCTACAAGGTGAACATGATCGATGGCAGCGAGATGCTGGTGGACAACCCGGCCACCTTGCCCGATCCCCAGAAACGCGAATCGATCGAGGAGCCCTATGTGAAACTCGAAATCTACACCCCAAACACCTACAACGGTGCCCTGATGGAGCTCTGCCAGGAGCGGCGCGGTGAATTCATCGACATGAAATTCATCACCACCGATCGGGTGACCCTGCACTACGAGATGCCCCTCGCCGAGGTGGTCACCGATTTCTTCGATCAGATGAAAAGCCGCACCAAAGGCTATGCCTCAATGGAGTACAGCCTGATCGGCTACCGCAAGAATGAACTGGTGCGGCTCGATGTGCTGATCAATGCCGAGAAGGCCGATCCTCTCACCACGATTGTGCACCGCGACAAGGCCTACAACGTTGGCAAGGGTCTGGTGGAAAAACTGAAGGAGCTCATTCCACGCCAGCAGTTCAAGATTCCCATACAGGCCTCGATCGGCAGCCGCGTGATCGCCTCCGAGAGCATCAGCGCCATTCGCAAGGACGTGCTCGCCAAGTGCTACGGCGGCGACATCAGCCGCAAGAAGAAGCTGCTGCAGAAGCAGGCCAAGGGCAAGAAGCGCATGAAGGCGATGGGCAAGGTGGAGGTGCCCCAGGAGGCCTTCATGGCGGTGCTGAAGCTGAATCAGTAGGCCTCAGGTTCAACCCCGCCGCAAACGCGCACTTCAGCGGCCATCGCGTTCTTCGCGGATCAGGGCTGCCACATCCAGGCTGCGCCTTGCGGCCGGTGTGGAGGCGCGCAGCCGTGCGAGTTCATCGCGTAGGGAACGGTCCGTGCGGACTGCATCGGGCGCCCCCCTGGCCGCGCCTCCGCCTGTCCGCCGACGGGAATCCTCGGCAAGCGCTCACTACCCACTGCCATGGCAGCCGTTGTTCCCCGGAAACCGCCAATCCCGCATCCCCGGGAAGGCGGCTTCGTGATGCCCCTGGCCTTGGGGGTCTCCATGCTCATGCTGCTCAGCAGCCTCTCTCTCCAGACCGTGGCCCTGCAGGGTCACTTCGATCAGGTGAGCCAGGCGGGTCGGGGCCGCGATGAGGATGCCCTTGTGGGAGTGGCCCAGCGGCTGGTGGGTGAGCTCAATCTCCGTCACGCCTGTCTCCTGGCGTTGCCCCTCAGCCGTTGGGCCCATGAGGGCCAGAGTTGTGCCAGCCTCCCTCAGCAGGAGGCTCTGGTTGGGGAGGCTGGATCCTTCGGAGGGCGCCTGCTTGCCTGGTCTCCGGGGGCTATGGAAGCCGAGGCCCTGATCGAGGCCGAGCCCGCGGTTCATGGCGGGATCGCTCGGCGGGCTGTCTTCAAGGTGGTTCTCCATTCCGATCCGCTCCGGGCCCAGTCCCCGCGACTGCTGGGCCTGAGGGGGGTGGCGCCATGAGCCTGGTGGAGCTGATGTTGGCCTCAGGGTTGCTGCTTGGCTCCAGCGCGGCTTCGCTTGGGGTGTGGAATCGGGTTTCCACCACCCTGCTGGAGCACCGGGTGGAGCTGGAACAGATCGAGAGCCTGGAGGCGGAGGTGCAGGCGTTGGAGGCCCGGCTGCGGGATCCGCGCCAGGATCCGCTCGGGCAGCCGCTCACTTGTGAGGAGCAGCTGCAGCGTCTCGTGGCACGGCTGGAGAACCAGCCCCCCCGGAGCGGTGTGGTGCGGACTCTGGAGATGCCGGCGGGGGTGGAAGTCCTCCTGATCCACCTTCAGGCCGGTGATCAGGAGCGGCGGCGGCTCTACAGCCCTGCAGCCTTCGGAGGCTGCGGCGGCGATCCAGCGGGTCTGCCGGCTGAGGCGCCAGGCCAGGCTGAGGATCCAGCCCAGGCTGAGGCTCCAGGCCAGGCTGAGGATCCAGACCAGGCGTTGGCGGAGGGAGGCGGCAATGGCGCGCTCTGAAGCCTTCACCTTGATGGAACTGCTCGTGGCGGTGTCGATCCTGGCTCTGATGGGGCTGCTTGCTCTGGGGACTGGAGCGGAGATTCTGGCCAGACTCGAGGTGGAGGCCGCCACCCGCAGGGTTCTGGTGGGGTTGGAGCGGGGCCGGATCGCCGCGGAACGCCAGGGGCGCCCCTGCGCCCTCAGCCTCGATGCCGCTGGCTGGGGACCACCTCGTGCGGGCGATCTGCCCGCCTGCGCGGGCGTGCCCCTCGCCCTGGGGGAGGGACTGGGGTCCGGGCAGGGGCTCCGCTTGGAGCACAACCTGCCGCCAGCCGTGCGCTTCAGCAGCAATGGCCTGGTGCTCGATGCCGGAACGGTGCTGGTGGCCCACCGGGCTACGGCTCTCAACCGCTGCGTGGTGGTCTCCCTACCCCTGGGGGTGACCCGGGTTGGGCTCCATGGGCAGGGCATCTGCCATCCGGATCCGAACCTCTGACGATGGCGGTTCTCTTCCCGGCCAGTTCTGTGGAGTCCCGATCCGGCGGTGGGTCGGGCAGGCCGGTTCGGGCCTTCACCCTGGTGGAGCTGTTGCTGGTCCTGGGGATGGGGCTTGCGCTCAGCGCCGTGCTGGTGCAGCTGCTCGTGGCCGAAAGCCGTCTGGGGGCCGTGATGGTGCGTCAGTGGCGCGAGCGGACCCTGCAGCGACGCACCCTGGATCTGGTGCGGGACGATCTGCGGCGGGCCGTGGCGATCCGGTTGGGTTCGGCCGGCAGCTCTCCCTGCCCCCTCTCCGGCCGGGAGCCCGTGCTTCAGATCAGCACGGCTGAGGGACCGATCACTTACACGCTGGGGCTGCCCCCCAGTTCGATCTGGAGGGGCCGGGTGCTTATGCGCTGCGGTCCCGCCTTTGGACTCGATGGGGAGCCCAGCCGGGGTGCGAGCCAGAATCGTGTGGTGATCGATGCTCTGGCGCCGGCTGGATTCCGGGCGGAGGTCCAGGCCATCGGCCAATTTCGCTTGTCGATGGAGCAGGAACTCCCCCTCCTGCAGGGGGGGGCTCACAGGATCACAACGGCTGCTGTGGTGGCGGCTCCGCCGCCGGATCCATGAGCGAGGGCAGGGTGTTTACCGACCCTGTGGCGCGTGAAACGTCCTACTACAGTGAATCATTGATGCACTGACGATTGAATGGGCGAGGGCCTAGGCCGCTTCAGAATCCCCAGAGATGGCGCCCCGGGGTCTGGCTCATCGAATGGAGGGCTGGTGGTTGAGGCCGTGTTGGTGATGGCATTGGTCACCACAATCGGCATTCTCGTGATTGCGTCCCGGGTGGCCGGATCGAGGGAATCGGCATCGTCTTCGTCCCTCAATCTGGCGGCGCGGCAGGCCGCGGAGTTTGGTTTTGCCGAAGTTGTAGCCGAGATGAACCGCGACCCGAAATCCTATCTTTGGGTCACCAAGTTTAGTCAGTGGAATAATGTATCGCTCCAGGATCTTAGGACTTGCGGGGTTGCATCATCGGCTAATCCTGTCTCTAGCCCAATTTCCAGCTTAGGATCCACCAAGGCTTTGCCGAATTCTCCCGAACTCTTCTATCGGTTTGTTGGTTATCAAGAGCCCACCAATCTCACCCCCGATCCTTTGGCGCCAGCAGTTTGCAATAGCAAATTTGGCAATCTGATCGGGGGTACAGGCGAGATCGAGATTGTTGGTACTATGAAGCGTGCCAGTGGTTACACGAGCACCTTCACGCTCAAGCGCAAAGTATCGGTGAAGCGGGCCGCCCCAATCTTCAACAATCCGATCACGGCCATTCCTTCGCCTTCAATTCGCACCTTTGATGCTGCCGATAGCCGTTTTCCGCCTTTTCCTGCTGCTTCGACCGGAACTCCATACGAGATCAGCTGTGCTCCTGAGGGCGCTTCAACAAAAGTAATTAAATGTACAGCGGATCCCGGCCCATTAGCGGGCCTGCCGGTGGAGACTGCAACTTTCAAGAGTGGAAATGCAGCTGCCACAGACATAGTTAATGATTCTACAGGATTAGTGGTTGATTATTTCCCTTACGTCTACACCAGCGGTTTGCCTTGGTCTAATCCTGGTCCTTGTCAGCAGGCTGGAGCCAATGTGCGCTGCCTAGTCAAGGCTATGACAGTGAAAGCCAACGCCAATATGCTAGTGGCAACCAAGAGAGGCACGGCGGAGGCGCCGGTAGAAATCTTTCTTAGCGAAAACATGACCATCGAGCCTCTCGCAAAGCTTTCCGGTGAAGATGATGCTAAAAGTTGGTCAAGATTCCGTATCTTTGGCGTTACATCCGGTACGAGCTGCGGCAGTCAAACGATCACTATCGATTCGTTTAACAACAGCGCCCCAACGCCCGCCACCGTGGAGCCCAACTTGCAAAATGCCTTCCTTTGGCTCAGTAAGGGAAGGTTGAAATATCAAAGTTCAACAGCTCTCACTTCCATCCCCGCCTTGGTGGGCTCCGTTTGCCAATTCGAAAGCACCGTGGCTGGTCCTGCGAATTTGTCCACCCTTTCGAACCGCCGTTTCCTTGAGGGCCTCGGGGGAGCATATGCTTTTAGTGGCTTGTTCTCAGGTCCAACTTCGATTAGCTCTCCGATTCGCTTTTTCTATCGTGGATTTGGATCTGAAGACTAGCGCATTTCTCCCTGATATGATTCGATCTACCTTCTTACGACCTTCCAATGCCGCACGGTCTTCCAGCAGCGGCATCACCATCCTCGAGGTCTTGCTGGCGGTTTCGATCGCTGGCGGCGCGATCGCTCTGCTGGTTCCTGCCCTCATGAGACAACTGGCCTTGGGGGAACAATCCAATCGCCTGACGGCTGTGGAAGCGGTGGTATCTTCCGATCTGAACTGGTTCAGCACCTATGCGAGAGTCTGGAAGTTGAAATCAGGGAGTTGTCCTGTCGCTGCGGCTTCTGCTGTCACCAAAACAACTTCCCCGTGCATAACAGCCGGGGCTGCTACTTTCGAGCCACCCGAGGCTGAATGCAAGCAAGCCGCCGATAGTGCTTCCGGTCTGGCGAAAAAGCTCCTTGATGACGGCGCTGATTTGCGCACAAACAGTACGGCTTCAGCACTTAACACCTATTACCCACCCAACCCCCTCACATCTCCCACAACGATTCCGGTGACCAGTGGCCGAGTCAGCGGCTTGAATGTTATCCGCACAGTAACCCCTGTGGGTAACACAATCCGTTTGCTTTACCGGTTGGACTTTGCTAATGACGCTTCAAGAGCCGATCTACGCAACAATGGCCTGAACTTCAGTCGTGAGGCTTCGATCCTTGTTGAGGCTTCTGCTTGGTGTGATCGGATCCCATGAGTTCAAGATCGCGCCACGGATTCACTATGGTCGAGTTGATGGTCACCATCGCGGTGATCACTATCGTGACATCTGTTCTGGCCAGTGGCGCGTTTAGATTCCTCCAGGAGCAGCGCCTTCGCCAGTCCGCCAATGAACTGGTCAGCTACTTGATTACAGCCAGAGCGAGGGCTCTGCGGGAGGCGACTGTTGATGAGAAGGCCTGTGAGGTTGCGTTGAACGCCTCTACCAAGACCGTGCAACCAACCACGAATTCAAACAACATCTGCAACAACTCTCCCAGCCTTCCGCCGCTTGATCTGCTGTCCGCTAGCGGCGGTAGCGATCTCACCATCACCTCGAGTGCTGGAACTTCTCCCTTCTTGATCACCTTCACCCGGATGGGTACCGTGGCTTCGACGAATCTCTCCTCTGCCACGGTGGTGACGCTGCCGCGGATTTTTTATTTTTCCAACGGTTCTCCCGGTGCCACCCAAGTGCAGCGATGTGTGTTGGTGGATCTCAACAGCGTGAGCCTCGGTTGGCGCAACACTGCAGAAACCGGGTCCTGCACCTACGATGGAAACTGATTCAGTTAGGCGCTGGGGCGTGATGAAGGCCTCTTCCTCCACCGTGAGAGCCACTTTGGCACCCCCTGCAGCGCAGCATGGGTTCACGTTGGTTGAACTCTTGGTGGCTGTCACCCTCGGATCGCTTGTGCTGGCTTTCCTGGGTGGTGAACTGCTGCTATCGGAGGTGAAGGTGGCTGCAAGGATACAACGGAATCTTTATGCCAAAGATGCTGCCAACCGGGCCATTGATCTGATGCGCCGTGAAGCGAGCTTGTCGCGTTTTTTCCGATGGAACACAATTGGATCAGGCGGCGTGCTGGATAACTGCACGTGGGCCACTCCTATCTCCTTTATCCAGCGCAATAATGCCATTGTTTGTTATAAAACTGTTGCTCCTGCCGATCTGCCTGCAGCCTATCGATCTGCCTATCAAGGTCCATGTGTTCTCGTGCGCAGGGGCCCCCCCTATAAACCCGATGGCACGCTCGACCTCACGGCTACTCCTACTGTTCAAGTCTTGCTTGACGGTGTAGCTAGGATACCTTTCGCTGGGACCGTGTGCCCTTCCACCGACGCCTTTAAGGTGACACCTGGAGAGTTGACAAAAGGATGGGGGACATCACCCTGGTCTCGTGACGCGAACGTTGCCATCAATATGGCTTCCGGCGCTCAATACAATTTTAATGTTCGGGCTTCATCTAGTCCGGCTTATGACGGCCAAGATTTGTACTATGATTGCACGGTCAATTCCCGTTCAGGGTGTGGAAGGGATGACGAAAATTCTTATCACTTTAAACCGAAGATGGACTCCACCACAGAGGCTTTTGAGGATTCACCAAGTGCGTCCGGAAGTGAAAGAGGAAGGGAAAGAATATTCTATTTTGAATATCCTTTTGAGGATTACATTCTGCGTGAGAATTCCAGTTCCGCTCCCGGATCTTGTGCCTATGAAAATTGTTACGTCGAGAGAGGTGGTTTTGCTGTGAAGTTGGAAAATGTGGATGCCTTGATCTTCGCTGATCGGGAGATTCGCCCTAGCACCTAATCAGCGCCTTTCGATGAACGTGAATCCAGCCAAAGCTGGCGAAGCTCAAGCTCTTGGTGATTTGGAGGCCAGGATAGCGGCAGCCCGCTCTGCGGCGGAGACAGGCGATCGCGCCTTGGCGGAGCGTTTATACCGCGAGCTGGTGGCGGCCGGCGTGAACGATGTGCGCCCCTACTGCAATCTGGGCGTGCTGGCCCTGCTGGAGCAGCGCTCCGATGCAGCGTTGGGCTGGTTGGAGCAGGCCGTGGCGGTGGATCCTGAGCACCCCCGATCCCATCTCAATCTGGGGATGGCCCTGCAGCTCGAGAAGCGCACCGCCGAGGCGATCACGGTGCTGCAGCGGGCCGTGGGCCTCGACCCCCAGCTGGCGGAGGCGTGGAACAACCTGGGCTACGTGCTGGCGCAGGACGACCAGCCGGAATCCGCCATGGCGGCCTATCAGCGCGCCCTCGATCTGCAACCCGGCTATGCCCTGGCGGCCCAGAACCTGAGCGTGCTGCTGGCCAACCATGGCAACCCCCAGGAGGGGGAGCAGTTGTTGCGGCAGTTGCCGCTGGCGGTTGCCCAGGAGAGCGGGGTTCTGTTTCATCTTGGCGAGATGCTTCGCCTGCAGGGGAAACTGGAGGAGGCCCTGGCTGCCTATGGCGAATGCCTGGAGCGGGCCCCGGAGGATGCCGAGTTGCGGATGGGCGTGGGTCTTGCCCTGCTGGGAGCCGGTCAGGCCGATCATTCCCTCACGGTGCTGCTGCCGCTGCTGGCGATGCGCCCTGATGACGCCATGGGCCTGGTGGCCGTGGGCTGGTGCCTGCAGGAGTTGGGGGAGGTTGCTCAGGCGATCGATCTCTATCAGCGCGCCATCGCCCTCGATCCAGCCAACATCCGGGCCCGCAACCTGCTGGGCATCTGCTATCGCGGTCAGGGGGTTCATGGAGAGGCGATCCGCCAATTCCGCGCCGCCCTGGAGCAGGAGCCGAAGGATTCGGAAATCCGCGCCAACTTGGCAGATTCACTATGCAATCAGGGTTTCCTCGATGCTGCGATGGCCGAGCTCAACCGCTTGCTGGAGGATGACCCCGATTGCTGCCAGGCGCTTGCGATTCAGTTGTTCAACTGCTCGATCGGTTCGGAGCGCCTGGCTCCCCTGGCCCTGGAGCTCAGCCAGCGATTCTGGATCTTGGTGCGTGGCCGTTCCAATGTGCTGGTTCAATCCTTGGCGGCGGCCGGAGCCCTCCCGGTCCCGGCCAAGCCCACGTTCGCTGCCTCGCTGCCGCTTCGCGAGGGGGCGGGGCAGATCGTTGAGCTGCCGGAGCTGCGCCGCGATCAGCGGCTGAGGATCGGTTTTTTATCGGCGGAGATCGGCAATCATGTTGTGGCTTCGTTTCTGCACTCGTTCCTTGAAAACTACGATCGCGACCACTTTGCGGTGGAATTGTTCGCAGCCTCGCGACGCTTCGATGCCACGGCTTCGGAGTTGGCCAGGCTCGCCGATCACCACTGGTTGCTCGACGGCATGGAGATCGGCCGCGCCCGCGATCTGATCCGCAGCCGCCAGCTCGACATCCTTGTGGAAACCTCCGGCTTCACCGCCAATTCCGCGATCGAGCTGCTGGCGGAACGCTGCGCCCCGGTTCAGTGCCATTACATCGGCTACCACGCCACCACGGGGCTGGACACGATCGATTGGTTCATCGGTGATGGCGAAACCGTTCCAGAGGAGTTTGCGCCTCAGTTCGTGGAGGGGCTCTGGCGCCTGCCGCGCCCCTGGCTGGCGCGTCGGCCCGACAGCACGCTGCCGCCCGCCGGTAGCGAGAGCATCGATCCGGTGGCCGTGCTGGGTTCCTTCAATCAGCTGGCCAAGGTGAGGGAGGAAACCCTGCGCTTCTGGGCCGCTGCCCTGCAGGCCGTGCCCTCCAGCCGGCTGGTGCTGAAGGATCGCTCCGTGGCGGATGAAGAAACCCGCGAGCGCATCGTGCGCACCCTGATCGGCCATGGCGTGGCCCCTGAGCGGATCAGCTTTCTGGGCTATGTGGGCGGCTGGGAGGATCACATGGCCGCCTACAACCGGCTGGATGTGGCCCTGGACACCACGCCTTGGAGCAGTGCCACCACGGGCTTCGATGCTCTGGCGATGGGGGTGCCGCTGGTGGCGATCCGGGGGGGCTGCACGGCGGCCCGCATGAGTGCTTCGATCCTCAAGGGCCTGGGCAGGCCCGAGTGGATCGCCGAAACGCCCGAACAGTTCGCCGCCATCGTGGCCGAACTCTGCGCCGATCTTCCGGCCCTGCGGGCTTCAAAGCCGGAACTGCGCCACCGGG
>Ga0315905_10000431_pt1 | contig 46018 bp, 36 predicted proteins | sample LakEriMetagenome_5_FD_203522 | JGI IMG/M metagenome (GOLD analysis project Ga0315905, IMG submission 203522) | Freshwater fungal communities from buoy surface, Lake Erie, Ohio, United States - Buoy 4 MA121 | ecosystem: Environmental > Aquatic > Freshwater > Lake | place: USA: Lake Erie, Ohio...
TATTTTAATTTTTTGACAGCGGGATTTCCATGCTTTTGGGGTTCCGCCACACCTGTGTCCCGTCCGCGCGGGTCATGCTTTCGAGCTTTTCGGCTTGGCGGTCGTATTGCATCTGGGTGGGTTTTTCATGTTCCAGCAGCCAGTCGGCCTGGTGGAACATTTCCATCAGGTCGCCATCGAGTTTTCGGGAATGGGTTCCAATGATCACCCGTTTGGCGCGTTTACCCAATTCCCCCATACCGGCGCGGCAGATATCGGCCTCCCAACCCTGCACATCGATATGAACCAGATCCCATTGGGGCTGGCGGGTTAGTAAGTCGTTGATGGCCAGCAGATCCACTTCCTCCATCTCGATAGTGCCGGGGCCCATCACGGAAGAAAGGTAGGCGGAATCGGCAGCGGAATCACCCTGGGTGGGTCGGGCACCCCATTGGTTGGCGGAATCATTGACCTTGGGGAACCGGGCTTTTCCAGCACTAGCCCCCACGGCGGCTTTCAACAGGGTGTGCTGGTCGGGGTTGAAGCAGTTATCGAGAAGGTGCTGGCGAAGGGTGGCGTAATGGCCTGTATCAGCCTCGACACCCAGCATGTGGATATCGGTGATGCCCAGATGCCTGGCTGCGGCGGCCCCGGCCACCAGCCAAGGCCCCCAGCCAGCCCCCAGTTCCATGATCCGGTAGGTATTCTTGGCGTCGAGGACACTCTTGATGAGACCGATGTGCTCAACCGCTTCGGCATGCCAATCCCCAGGCACGGGGATGCCGTGGACTGTACCCGCCAAGTTACGGACATGGTTGGCCAGACTTTCCGGGCGGGTGCGGACGCCCAAATAGTCGACGAGAAACCCCGGTTCGGCTTGTTTGGGGATATTGAAAAAACGGTCGAACACCCGCAAATCGTCGGGGGTGTAACCCATGTAGCGCTGGTTTTCCGGGGTGTCCCACACCGGGGCAGCGCCGTAGAGCATCTGCTTGGCGATGGATTTGAGGCGGGGGAGGATGGGCATGCGGGCTCCTTTGGTTTCTGTTTACCTTCATCCCTTGGTTGCCAACAAGGAGAACCTGAACCACCAGCAGGAAATCGCTGTTTTTAGTCGAATATCCAAATTTTTTGTTAATCTAATGCAAACTTAGTCCGGTCACCCTACCCCTTCCCGGCAGGCAATTCTCATGCTTTTTTTTCAATCCGTCATCGCCCTCTGCTTTTCCCAAGACCCGGTTGTTTCCGGGCCGCAGGTGGGGGAGAAGTTGGCGCCGTTCAAGGTTCGGTTGGTGCTGGGGGAAAAGGCGGGGAAGGAGGCGGAATTTGCAGTTGCGGGCCACACGGGGCCGCAGCTTCTGATTTTTGTGCATGAAGTGAACCGGCAGACGGTGGCCCTGACCCGTGTGCTGGCCAATTATGGTCAATCGCGAGCCAAGGACGGCGTGGCCACCGGGGTAGTCTGGCTGGGGGATGATGTCACCGAGACGGAAAACAACATCAACCGCATGAAGCACGCGCTCGCCGAGAAAGCGCCGACCGGGATCTCGCTGGATGGACGGGAAGGCCCTGGAGCTTATGGACTGAACCGGAAGGCATCGCTAACCATCCTGGTGGGGAACAAGAATCTGGTGACGGCCAATTTCGCCCTGGTTCAACCCAGCCTGCAGGCGGACCTGCCCAAGGTGCTTGCCGCCCTGGTGAAAGAGGCCGGTGGCAAAGTTCCAACCCTGGCCGAGATTGAAGGCCGCACGGAGGCAATGCGACCCAACCAGCCGGCCCGGCAAGACCCCAACCTGCGCCCGTTGCTTGGCCCGGTCATCCGGAAGGATGCCAAGCCCGAAGATGTGGAAAAGGCCGCCATGGCGGTAGAGGAATACATCAAGGAAAACGCAGCCGCCCGCACCGAAGTGGGACGGATCGCCAACACCATCGTCAACAGCGGCAAACTGCAAGACTACGGCACGCCAAAGGCGCAGGAAATCCTCAAGGACTGGGCCAAGAAATACGGGGCCAAACCCCCAGAACGGGGCAACCGGGGCGGCCAGCCTTGATTCAACTGTGGCTGATGGCGGGAATGGTCGCGGGCGCAAGCCCCGCCAAGCCGCATTTTGCCACTGAAATCATCCCCATTCTGACACGGGCCGGTTGCAACAGCGGAGCCTGCCACGGGGCCACCGCAGGCCGTGGCGGTTTTCATCTCTCGCTGTTGGGCGCCGATCCGGATGCCGATTTTGACGCGATTGTCCTGGCGTACAAGGGCCGGCGGATCAATCTGGCCAAGCCAAAGGAAAGCCTGCTGCTGAAAAAACCCACCGGGCAGCTCTCCCATGGCGGGGATGTGGCCCTGCCCCCCGACGGGGCGGGTTCAGCACTGCTGGAGGAATGGATCGCCGGGGGAGCGCAGCGGGGAAACACGCGAACTCTCGGCCGCTTTGAGGTGGTCACCGATACCAACGTGGTGACAGAGCCCAACCAGCAGGCCAACGCCCGGGCCTTTGCCACCTTTGACCAAGGTGGCCGGGTGGATGTGACGGCGTGGACCGTTTTCTCGGCTGGAGACCCGGCCAGTGTGACGGTGACCAGCGACATGGAACCCGGAGAACCGGTGCGGATGACAATCCACCGGCCGGGAAGGCACACAGTGATCGCGCGGTTCCTGGACCGGGTGACGCCGGTCACCGTCACACTGCCCATCGGCAAGACGACGATTGACCCGAAACGATTGCCGGCCGCCCACTGGATTGATGAGGAGATCAACCAAACGCTGTCGCTGCTGAGACTGGAGCCCGCCCCTGCCGCCGAGGAGGCCGTTTTTCTCCGGCGGCTGACGCTGGCGCTCACGGGCACCCTGCCCACGCGGGAGGCGACAGCGGGCTACCTGGCGGATGTCGCCCCCGACAAGAAGGCCCGGAAGATTGATGAACTGCTTGGCAGCGAGCTTTTTCAGGATTACTGGACTCTCAAGTTCTCGCGCTGGCTCAACCTGCGCTCACAACCCAACGACCAGGGGGAAATAGCGGCCTACACGGGATGGCTGCGGGATGCCCTTGGAGGCGGGAATCCCATGGGAATGGACCGCTGGGCCAGGGAGCTGGTTCTGGCTACCGGCGATACACGGAAGAGCGGACCCGCCAATTTCGCCCGGCAAAGTCAAGACGCGCGGGGCCAGGCGGAAGCGGTGGCAAGGGTGTTTCTGGGCGTTCAGTTGGGTTGCGCCAATTGCCACAATCACCCGTTGGACCGCTGGACCCAGGATGATTACCACGGTCTGGCGGCGGTATTTGCCAGGCTGGAACGGGGCGCCATGGTGAAAGTTTCGACACGGGGCGAGGTGACCAACCCGCGCACCGGAAGCCCGGCCATCCCCCGTCTGCCCGGCACCGGATACATTTCCCAGTCAGACGATCCGAGGCGGGATTTCGCCGACTGGTTGCTCAAGGCTGACAACCCGCTGTTCGCCAAGGCGCAAGTGAACCGTGTCTGGAAGGCGATGTTCGGCAGGGGACTGGTGGAACCGGTGGATGACTTGCGGGAGACCAATCCGGCGAGTCACCCCCGGCTGCTGGATCGTTTGGCCGCGGATTTCCGGGACAATGGGTTCAACCTCAAGCATCTGCTGGGCCAAATCGCCAGGACACAGGCTTTTGGCAGGGCCCCGTCCTTCGACCCCGAGTTGGTGGCCCAGGGTATGTATTACACCCATTACATACCCCACGCACCCGAACCCGAGGTGCTGGCGGACGCATTCAGCCAGGTACTGGGTGTACCCGACGCCTTTCCAGGAAAACCCAAGGGAACACGGGCCATCACCCTGTGGGATCCGCTCAGTCCCTCTGAGGCACTGGACTCGCTGGGAAGGTGCCAGCGCGGCAAGCCATGCCAGGAAGGGGGCACCGGTGGTGGATTGCCCGCCCGTTTGCACCTTCTGAATGGTGAACTGCTGAACCGTCGATTAGCCAACACCGAAGGCAGACTGGAGCGGCTGTTGGCGGACGGGCAGACCGATGCCCGGATTGTGGCCGAGTTTTATCAGGCCGCGCTGGGGCGGGCGCCAAAACCCCAGGAAACAGAAGTTTGGATGACCCATTTGAAACAATCCAAAGGCCCGCGGGAACGCAGGGAGTCGCTGGAAGATTTTGTCTGGGCCCTGCTGAACAGCCGAGCCTTCAGCACGGTGCACTGAGAGAACATCGGGAGCCATGATGCGGCCAACCACCACCATGCCAGCCATTCAAGGTCGACCAGGCCGGCGCGATTTTGTGCGTGTGGGGTTCCTTGGCAGCCTGGGACTTGCCACCAGCCTGAGATCTTCCGCCGCATTCACCGGAACCCGCGCCAAGGCGAAATCGTGCATCCTGATCTGGCTGGACGGAGGCCCCAGTCATCTGGAGACCTTTGACCTGAAGCCGGATGTGCCGGCGGATGTGCGGGGGCCTTTCCGGCCAATCGCCACCACGGTTGCCGGCCTGGAAATGTGCGAGCACCTGCCCAACCTGGCAAGGCAAGCCAGGCATTTGGCTGTGGTGCGGTCGATGACCTCGCCCCTTGGGGAGCATGGCATCGCCAATCACTACCTGTTGACCGGCTACAAGCCCTCGCCGGTGCTGGACTATCCCAGCTATGGGGCCGTGGTTTCGCACGCGAAACCCCAGACCGGGGTATTGCCCTCCTACATCGCGGTGCCGGATTACCGTTCGACCGCGGGATCCGGATTTCTGGGGTCGGCCCATCGCCCGTTCGCCACGGGTGGCGACCCCGCCAAGCCGGATTTCCAGGTGAGGGACCTGGATCTCTTTCCCCGGGTCACGGCCGGACGGATGGAGCGCCGCCGGGAATTCCTCGAACTTTTCGAAAGCGCCCAGTCCACGGTGGAAAAGGCGGCCCCGAGGGATGCGGTTTTCGAACAGGCCTTCCGCATGACGGTTTCGCCCCAGGCGAAAGCGGCCTTTGATCTTTCGAGGGAAACACCGAAAACGCGGGAGCGGTATGGCCCCCGCACCATCGGGCAATCGTGCCTGTTGGCGCGCCGGCTGGTGGAGGCCGGGGTGCCCTTTGTCACGGTGCTAAATACCGGGTGGGACACCCACGATGGGCTCACCCTGCAGTTGCGCGACGGTTACAGCGGTGCCAAACAGGGTGTGGGCCTCATCCCATCCCTTGATCTGGCGCTTTCCGGACTGCTGGCGGACCTTTCCGAACGGGGATTGCTGGAGTCCACCCTGGTGGTGGCGATGGGCGAATTCGGCCGAACCCCCAAGCTGAACACCCGGGCGGGGCGTGACCACTGGCCGCGCGTTTTCAGCGTGGTGCTTGCTGGGGGCGGGATTCCGGGCGGGCAGGTGTTCGGGTCGAGCGACCGGGTGGGTGAAAGCCCCAAGGACAACCCGGTCACCCCTTCCGATTTGGCCGCCACCTTGTACACCCTGCTGGGAATCAACCCCCAGTCGGAGTTGCGCACGCCGGACGGGCGCCCGGTCCAGGTCAACCAGGGCGGTCAGGTGATACGGGCCCTGTTGGGATGAACCCGATTGTCACCAGCCTGCTTTTGTTGCTATCCGGCCAAACCAAACCGCCGGTCACCGCGCTGGCCTTTTGCCCGGGAGGCAAGCAGGTGGTTGCCGGATCGCAGGAAGGCCTGCGGTTGCTTGGATGGCCTGAATTGGCGGAGACGGGTCGCCCCGAGTGCCGCCTGGCCCACATCAACGCCTTGATATTCTCGCCGAACGGGGCTTTCCTGCTGGCCGCAGGCGGCAGGCCGGGTGAAGCCGGTGAGGTGGAAATCCTTTCCTGGCCCGGCCTGAAAGCACTGGCCCGGAAACAGGTCCACACCGATCTGGTTTACGGAGCAGCCTGGTCGAATAAAGGAGAGAGCTTCATCACCTGTGGGGCGGACAACACCTGCGGTGTTTTTCAATGGAAACCCGGAACCGAGCCGAAACAGGCGGCCCGGTATTTGGGCCACTCGAAGCCGGTGGTGGCGGTGGCATTTCTGCCGGATGGGAAACAGGTGGTTTCGGCCAGCGTGGATCAATCGATCCAATTGTGGGATCCACGAACGGCACGGCAGGAGAAATCAATGGACAACCACCTTCGCCCCATCAGCGACCTGGCTGTCCGCCCGCCCGGAGTGGGCCAAACCTCGCCGGCCATGGTGGCGACGACCGGGGAAGACCGGACTGTGCGCCTTTGGCAACCGGCGGTTGGCAGGTTGGTCCGTTTCATCCGTTTGGGGTCGATCCCCCGCGTGGCGCGATGGTCCAACACGGGAGACACCCTGGTGGCGGGATGCGATGACGGACAAGTACTTTGGCTTGATCCCGAAAGCGGCACCCTGGCCCCCCGGCGGATTTGGGACGCCAAGGTAGGCAGGGTGCAAGCGATGGCCATCCATCCGGAAACGGGTCGCGTGCTGGCTGGCGGGGCCAAGGGGTTGGCCACGGCCCCCAACCCCTGACCCGATTTTCAGGCCTTTATCACCCAGCCACGGGTTTCCGCCACAAAACCAGCCTGCAAATCGACCGCGCGGTCCGCCAGGGGACCGCGCACATCGTTGAGCCATTCCTGTTTGGAGCGGGTGACCTCGGTGTTGGTCATCCCCAACTCCTTCCCCAACTGGGTCTGCACCGGCATGTCACCGGTTTCGCGGAGCCCGCGGAGGATTCCGTTGCCAACCGCCCTTTTCCTGGGGTCACACAACGAATTGGTGAGAATTTCCACCTGACGGAGCAGCTCCTCCCTCTCAAGATGGTCGCCCACGCCGGCCTGCTGGCGCCGGCGCATGGTTTCCCCGTGCCAGGCCAGGGTGTCGCGGTGATCGAGGCGGGTTTTCTCCCGTGCCAGCAGGTCGAGGATGTCGCAATGGATGGCCCGGCTGAGCCAGGAGCCAAGCTTTCCCTTGGACGGGCGATAGGCGGTTTTGCCGTCGAGCAGCTTGCACACCAGATCCGTGGCCACCTCGCCGGCCAGGTAGCAGTCATCCCCGCGGCCGACATGGTTCCAGTAGAAGGATTCGAGCGAACGGCAGGGGAGGTCGAGCCGCACGAACAGTCGGTCACGCCTTTGCAGGACGGTGGAATCGGACCCCATCCCCGCCAAATGACGGCTCATCATCGGCTGCAGTTTGTTCAAACGTTCCCTGGCCACGGAAGGCCGAAGCATTTTCTCAGATGCGAATTCCATTTTTTCCTCCCCTTAGTTTGCCGATGAACCACACCACCAAACGGGGCCGACCGGGCAACTTGCGCCCCGGCGACACCCGCTCACCCGTTTTTTTCTCAAGCGGACAATTCACCCGCATGGTTGTCACCCCGCGCCAACAAAAACCTTTCCTCCAGAAGCACCCCGATTTTTTCGCCCACCCAGGCGGGGCTGACCCCAAGGACCCCGGCCATTTCCAGCAAGCCCTTGTTCACGCCGGCCGGATCGAGAAACAGGCAGAAAGCCAACCACCGCACCCTCAAATCCACCATCGAGCTCACCCATTCGCGGACACGGTTTTTCTCCGCGTCACCCCGGCGGCGGGATTTCGGCGGGCGGACTTTTTTGGCCACCTGCAAGCAGCCGGCCTGCCCCGACGAAACGGGGCGGGGGAATTGGCCCTGATGCCATTTTTTCAGCATGGCCAGCCGGCTATGGAAAGGTGTCAGCCATTCTTTCCAGGTGCCTATGACAGCGGGAACCCAACCCGATTTAGCTTTTGCCAACTGGTTTGCCGTGGAGTGCCTGACAGGCGAGCGTTCCTGAGTTTTTTCCGGTTCTTGAGCCATTTTCTCCCCACACGCGGGCTACGAAATTACCTGGAGCGCAGCCGACTCCTGCCATGCGCCTACCCCCGCCGGCCCCGACCCAACCGGGAGCAGCGCGCAAAGATGGTGGGCCGAGGGATTCCTGTGAAAATCCCCGGCCTTGTCCGGTGATAGACCCCGTTTTCAGGGGGTTGATACAACTTCACCCCGGTCCGCAGGGACAGGGGTTGAAGACAGGCGGTTCAACGCGCCCGGGCTGAAAACCAGCGTTTCAGCAAATGTGAATCAGCAAAGCCCGTCCGGCTCGCCCGAGGCCCCGCCGGGGGCCAACTTTTCACCGGAAGTGTCCGGATCCAAATCGAGGAATCGGGTGTGGGAACAGGGCACGGCATTCAGATGGGCGGCGGATTTGAACAGCACGCCATCCGGCTCCACCACAAAATCCTGCACCTCGACGCGGTCTTTCACGTAGGTGCGAACCCGGGCCGTGAACACCATTCCCTTTTTCAGCGCCACCTCGTGGGTGCCGTCGCCGCCCTGATTCACCACGGTGAAGGCCTTGCGGACCTCGAATCGGTGGGTGTGGGTCTTGGGTGTGGCCATGGTGCATTCCTCCCGGGTGACGGGCAGAGGATTTTCCCCCGTCCACACAGTATTCGCACGAAGGGGTAAAAATTTCCAAAAAATTTTTACCCGCGGTTTCGTGGCGGAAAACAGGTTCGGAAGGCCATGGTATTCTGCGGATCAACCGATTCCAAGTGCCAAACTTCCTCCCGGCGCGACCCACCATGCCGCAAAGCACACAAACCCTTTTAGGCGCAGTTGTTGTGACTTTGGTCCTGATCGGGCCACGCCCGGTTTTGGGGTGGCAGGAGGGTTTTCCGGAACCCAAAAACAGCGAGAAGAGTTCCGCCAGCCCGCTGGCACCCCGGCAGGCGGCCCGGAGTTTTTCGGGGTTACCGGCCGGACTTTCGGTGCGGGTTTTCGCCAGCGAGCCGATGGTACGCAACCCCATCGCGGCCGCATTTGACCCCAAGGGCCGCCTTTGGGTGGCTGAAAATTACACCTACGCCGAACGGGAACTGCGCTTCGACCCGACCCAGCGGGACCGGGTATTGGTGCTTTCGGACACCGACGGCGATGGCGAGGCGGATGATTCCCGGGTGTTTTTGGACAACCTGCAGCGATTGACCAGCGTGCAGGTGGGCCATGGCGGTGTGTGGATCCTCTGCCCGCCCCAACTGCTTTTTGTTCCCGACAGGGATGCGGATGGCCGACCGGACGGGCCGGCCCGGATGGTGCTGGATGGGTTCCAGGTGCCCATGGAAAGCCATCACAATTTTGCCAATGGCCTGAAATGGGGGCCGGACGGTTGGCTTTACGGGCGATGCGGGGCCTCGGCTTTCACGCGGGTGCGTTTGCCAGGCCAAACGGAGGCGGAGTCGATCCCGCTGGCGGGAGGGATCTGGCGATTCCATCCGAAGCGCCAGGTTTTCGAGCCCCTGTGCCACGGCACCACCAACCCGTGGGGGCACGATTGGGATAGCCGGGGGGAATGTTTTTTCGTCAACACGGTGAACGGCCACTTGTGGCACATGATCCCGGGCGGGCACTGCAGGCGCCCACACACGATCAGCCCCAACCCGCTGGTGTTTGAGCCGCTGGAGATGATTGCGGACCACTGGCATTTCGATACCGGCAAAGGGTGGACCTCTTCCCGCGATGCCGGCGGGGGCAGTGATTCACTGGGAGGGGGACATGCCCACAGCGGCGCACTGATTTACCAAGGTGACCAGTGGCCCCCGCAATTCAAAGACAAGCTGCTGACCCTGAATTTCCACGGCAGGCGGGTGAACGTGGAATCGCTGGAGCCAAGCGGATCCGGTTACACGGGAAGGCACCGGCCGGATATTTTGCAGTCCGCCGATCCTTTTTTTCGGGGGATCGACCTGCTGGAGGGGCCGGATGGGTCTGTGTTCCTACTGGATTGGAGTGACACCGGCGAGTGCCATGATGCCACGGGCGTCCACCGCACCAGCGGCCGCATCTTCCGTGTCTCGGGAACGGACAAGGCCAAGCCGAACACCGGGGGACTTGTTGCCGAAGCCTTGGGAGCCAGGGGCGCATCGAAAGCCCGAATGACATGGATCGATTTGACGAATCAAGAGAAACCACCGACCATCGACCCGCAATTTTTGGGCAAGGAAAATGCGCCATCGGTCCACCTGAATGCCCTTTGGGCCATGCATCAGCTTGGCCAAACCAACCAGGAACTTCTTGCAAACCTTCTTTCTGACACGGATGAAATGGTTCGTGTCTGGGCCATCCGCCTGCTGCTCGACCACCATCCCCTGGACACGGTGGAAGGGAATTCGCGTGCCGAAGGCGTGCCTATCGCCCCAATGGTGCTGAGCAAGTTGAAAGAGGCAGCCCTGAATGATTCCTCGGCACGGGTACGGCTTGCGCTGGCAAGCGCCCTGGGGCGGTTGCCGGTCCGGGATAGGCCAGCCCTGGCCAACGCGCTGATCCGACGGGCAGAAGACGCCATGGATGCAAACATCCCCAAAATGGTCTGGTACGGCCTGATTCCGTTGGCCCGCCAGTGCCCCGAACTTCTGCCGGAATTGGCAATCACCAGCCAGTTCGCTTCGACGCGCGAATGGATTGCCCGCGGATTGGCCGTACACCAGCAAACCCAACCAGGCCCGGTGGACCGGTTGCTGGCGCTGTCGTTGAAAGCGCCCGAGAAAGACCGCCTGGATATCTTGCGCGGGTTGGCGGCCGGTTTGGCGGGAGTGCGGAAAATCCCCAAACCGGCGGCATGGAATTCTTTCAGCGGGAGCCTGGCGAACACCGGCAACCTGGAAACCATCCGCAATCTCGAAGTGGTTTTTGGAAATGGCAGGGCATTGGAGGAATTGCGCGCCATGGCCCTGGATCCGAAGGCGGATTTGGGGAGCCGCAAACGGGCATTGGCCACCTGGATGGAATCCAACCCCGCCGACCTGCAGGCAGTGTGCGGACAACTGCTTGGGGTTCGATCACTGAACGCGGTGGCGGTGGATGGGTTGGTCCGCACAGACACGCCAGAGTTGGGCAAAAAAATCACGGCGCAGTTCAGCTCGTTTTATCCGATTGACCGACCCCGGGTGGTCACAGCCCTGGCCTCCCGACCCGGGATGGCGAGGGCCCTATTGGACGGGGTGGAGGCTGGAAAAATCCCAAAGGATCTACTGACCCCAGCGGTGGCGCGGCAGCTCAACGCCGTGGCAACCACCACGCATGACAAGGCCCTGCAAGCCAGGTTGGAAGCGGTTTGGGGCAACTGGCGCAGGACCCCGGAGGACAAGTTGGCCAAGATTCGGCAGATCCGTGAAATGGCCACGCCCGAAGCCCTTGCCGGGGCCGATGCGAAGCTTGGCAAGGAAGTGTTCAAGAACTCCTGCGCCACCTGCCATCGATTGTTTGGAGAGGGCAAAGAGATTGGTCCAGACCTGACCGGTTCGGGCCGGAAAGACCTGGATTACCTGCTAACCAACCTGCTCGACCCCGGCGCGGTCCTTGCGGCGGAATTTCGCCTGAGCGTCGTTGAAATGAAGGACGGGCGGATTCTGACCGGGGTGGTGCAATCCAGTGCAGGAGGTCCCTTGATCCTGCAAACAGACAAAGACAAGCTAACCATCCCCAGAGATTCCGTGGAATCGATTCGTGCCACCAACCAGTCGCTGATGCCGGATGGTTTGGTGGATGCTTTTTCCAAGGAACAAATCTTGGGGCTAATCAAATTTTTATCATTGGATAAATAAAAATATATCAACACCCTGCGATTCAATGGCGTCATTAAAATTGTCGTTTTTCTGGAAAATGCTGTATTCTCTCGCCCTTTGACCATAGATTATCGGGGACGCCCTGAAGGTGACTCTCCATATCGACTGGTCTTTTATCTTTCATCTCTCCCGGGGTTCACAGGAATGAAAAGCAAAATGAAACGAAGGGGTGGATTCACCCTTATTGAATTGTTGGTGGTGATCGCCATCATCGCGGTGCTGGTGGGCCTGCTGGTTCCAGCCGTTCAGAAAGTGCGCGAGGCCGCCAACCGCATGAGCTGCTCCAACAACATGAAGCAGATCGGCCTGGCCGCGCACAACCATATCAGCTCGCTCGGCTACATGCCCTCCTGGGCTTATGACTTTGAGGTGGCCCCCGCGGGCAATCCCCTGGGCGGCCAGAGGCAAGGTCATGCCCCGTTGATGGCGCTTCTGCCTTACCTGGAACAGGAAAACATCCTGAAGGCGATGGACCTGAAACTGTCGGTGATTGACCCGCGCAACTGGCCGGCGCCGTGGGGCACCTCGATTTCGGCCAGCGCGCGAGTCAAGTCGTTTGAATGCCCGTCGGCCCCGAGCCGCGTGATTGATTACGGGCCCTACTTTGTGGGATTGGGGCTTCCGAATCGTGGGGCTTTCACATTGGGTGCCACCGACTATTTTGCCACCCGCGGAATCCACAACAACTTCCGGACGGCCTGCGCCCCGGCCACTCCGGCCAATCCGGATGACTCCGGCGCTTTGGGTGGCAAGGCCATTTTCGGTGCCAACGGCTCGATCAGCATCAAGCCCAACCTCTCCGACATCACGGATGGCACTTCCAACACGATCCTTTTCGCGGAGAGCGCCGGGCGCCACCAGCTATACGGTGGGCGAACCCCCGTTCAGCCCAACACGCCGGGCGCGGCAGGATGGTCGCTCAACGCAGCCTTCTTCGATTACAACGGCGCCATCCGTCTGCGGGCCTTCAGCAACACCGCCCCGCCCGTGGCAGATCAAGGTTGCAAGGGGATCAACCAGACGAACTCCGGCGGTGCCGGCGGTTACCAGATGTACTCGTTCCACAGCGGAGGCACGACTGTGGCGCGTTGCGACGGTTCGGTGGGCTTCCTCAGCGAAGCCATCCAGGGTCCGACTCTCGCGGCCATGATCACCAAATCCGGCGGCGAAGTTTTCTCGGAAAACTGACCGCACCGAGATCGAACCACCCCAATCCCCCGCAGCGACCATGCGGGGGATTTTTTTTGGAGAGATCACCATGGCTTTCTTTCTTTTGGCCGGGCTGCTGGGAATGGGTTGGGAAAATCCACCGCCGACCAATGTGGTGTTCATCCTTGCCGATGACCTGGGATGGGCGGAGGTGGGCTGCTTTGGGCAGCGAAAAATTCCAACTCCCCACATCGATCGTTTGGCCCGGGAGGGGATGCGGCTGACGCGGCATTATTCCGGGGCCCCGGTTTGCGCCCCTTCGCGCTGCGTGCTGATGACCGGCAAACACCTGGGCCATGCCGAGGTCAGGGGCAATCTCCAGGCCAAGACACGGTTCCCGCAATTCACGGAAGGACAGCTTCCGTTGTCGGAACAGGCCACCACGCTGGCCATGACCTTCCGCGCCAACGGGTACAAAACCGGCGCCTTCGGAAAATGGGGGCTGGGTCCGGTCGGCAGCTCCGGGGACCCGAACAAGAAAGGTTTTGACAGGTTTTTCGGCTACAACTGCCAGGCAGTGGCGCACAGCTATTACCCGGAATTCCTGTGGGACAATGACCAACAGGTGCTCCTGAACCCCAAGCCGGTACCCGGGCACCGAAAACAGGCAGAAGGTGAGGTACGTCAGGAACAATACCTGGGGAAAACCTATGCTCCGGACAGGATACTGACGGAGGCCCTGCGATTTCTGGATGACAACCGCCAAAACAAATTCTTCCTGTACCTGCCTTTCATCGAGCCGCATGTGGCGATGCATCCGCCCAAGGAATGGGTGGACCGTTTTCCAGCAGAATGGGACAGCGCACCCTACCGGGGAGAGCGCGGGTACTTGCCCCACCCCAGACCCCGGGCCGCCTATGCCGCGATGATCGCCCATTTGGATGACCAGGTCGGCAAGGTGATGGACAAGCTGGAACGGCTTGGGTTGAAAGAAAACACCCTGGTGGTCTTCACCAGTGACAACGGGGCCACCCACCGGTCCGGGAATGGCTTCGTGGGCGGGGCCGACCCGGAATTCTTCCAGAGCACCGCCAACCTGCGGGGCTTCAAGGGCAGCGTGTATGAGGGGGGTATCCGCGTGCCGACCATCGTCCGCCTGCCATCGGGAATCCAGCCAGGATCAGCCAGCGATCAGCCGGGGTATTTCGCCGACTGGTACCCGACCCTGTGCGAGGCAACCGGTATTCCCATGGGGGTAACGCCTGACGGGCAAAGCCTTTGGCCCGGCCTGACAGGCAAAAATTCCAAGGCGGAACGCAAACCGATGGTGTGGGTTTTTCCGGAATACGGAGGACAGGTTGCGGTCAACCTTGGGCGGTACAAAATGGTGCGGACCGGGTTGAAAACCAAACAGCCCGGAAGCTGGGAGCTCTATGATCTGGAAGCCGATCCGGAGGAAAAGACCAACCTGGCCAGCCAAAAGCCGGAAATCCTGGCGCGGGCACGGGCCATTTTGAACGAACAGACCTCGGCCAACCCGACCTTTCCGGTTCCGGTTCCAGCGGAGTGATGGGCCCCCGAAAGCCATGAAGGCGCGGGGTATGGCCCGCGCCTTCATGGCCTGGTAAACGAACAAGGCTCAGCCGCCAGTGGAGAAATTCTTCTGCTTGACACCCTTGTAGGAGTCTTTCATTTGCTCAGGGGTCATGGCGGGCTTGGCCTCATCCTTTTTGGTCTCGCCGCCGCACCCGGTGAGCAGACAAGCGCCAACAAAAGCGGCCAAGCCGGCAATGAAAATGCTTTTCATGGGAGTCTTTCCAGAATTGCGCCCCAAACCGTCCGCCACCGAAAACACCACCGGGGCCAACCTGTTCGCCGGTTTGGAAACGAGACTGTATTAGATTACATTCGCAGGCGTTCCGCAATCGCCGGGGAACCTGTCGCAGGGTTCCAGCCAAATCATTTGAGCGACCTTCCCGGAGAAAGCCAAACATGTTGCAGGGCCTGATGGTTGGGTTGTGCTTGCTGCCTTCGCAAGCATCCGGAGAAAAACAACCCCGCGCCATCGTGCTGATCTATGGCGACGATCTTGGGTACGGGGATCTGGGCTGCCAAGGTGCTGTCCGGGTCAAGACGCCGCATACGGATCGCCTGGCCCGCGAAGGGCTGAAGCACACCTCCGCCTACTGCACCAGCGCCACCTGCACACCCTCGAGGTATGGCCTGCTCACCGGCGAGTATCCCTGGCGGCGCAAGGGAACCACCGTGTTGCCAGGCGACGCCAACCTGGTGATTGAACCGGGCAGGACAACGCTCCCCGGCCAGTTGCAGAAGGCTGGTTACCGAACCGGCGTGGTGGGCAAATGGCACCTGGGCCTGGGCAAGGGGAAGGTGGACTGGAACCGGGATATTTCACCCGGGCCTTTGGATATTGGATTTGACGCCAGTTTTCTGGTTCCGGCCACGGGTGACCGGGTGCCGTGTGTCTATGTGCGGAACCGCCAGGTGGAAAACCTGGATTTGGCCGATCCCATCTCTGTTTCCTACAGCAAGGCGCTGGATGAAAGCCCGACCGGCAAGTCGAGGCCTGACCTGCTGAAGGTGAAACCCAGCCACGGGCACGACATGACCATCGTCAACGGCATCAGCCGAATCGGCCATATGACCGGGGGCGCCAAGGCCCGCTGGGTGGACGAGGACATGGCGGACACGCTGACGCGCGAGGCGGTGCGTTTCATCGAGGAATCGGCGGACAAACCGTTTTTCCTGTTTTTCGCGCTGCATGACATCCATGTGCCCCGCGTGCCACACCCGCGTTTTGTGGGCAGCAGCGGCATGGGGCCGAGGGGAGATGCCATCGTCCAGGCGGATTGGTGTGTCGGGCAAATCCTCAGGGCACTGGACGCCAAGGGGATCGCCAATAACAGCCTGGTGATGCTGAGCAGCGACAACGGCCCGGTGGTGGATGACGGCTACCAGGATGAAGCCGTGGCCAAGTTGGGCGATCATCGTCCCGCCGGCCCGTGGCGGGGAGGCAAATACAGCCGGTTTGAGGGTGGAACCCGGGTTCCCTTGCTGGTCCGCTGGCCCGCCCGGGTGAAGCCCGGCACGGAGTCTTCGGCCTTGGTCAGCCAAGTGGATTTTCTGGCCAGTCTGTCCGCCCTGGCCGGCAGGACCGAAGCCGTATCGACCGCGCCCGACAGCCAGAACCAACTGCGCGCGATGCTGGGTGAGGAACCCCGTGGACGCCAAAGTCTGGTGATCCAGGGAATGGGGGATGGCCCCGCCTCGAAACTTGCCCTGAGGGAGGGCAATTGGAAATATCTTGAACCAGCCAAGGGCCCCGCCAAGAGCGCCCTCACCAATACCGAGCTGGCCAATGATTCGAAGCCCCAGCTTTACGATTTGGCCATCGATCCAGGTGAAGCCAACAATCTGGCCGCGGGCGAGCCCGGCAGGGTCTCCAACATGGCAAAGGCCTTGGAGGCTATCCGCAAAGGTGAAAAATAAAAGCCCCGCCTTGGCGGGGCTTGGCTGGCTGGACCAAGAGTGGGATCACTCCTGGCGGCCACCCAGCAAACCTGCCTCGTAGAGGTAGTAGACCAGGGTGAGAATGCCGGTGAGGGTACCAGCCAAGTAAGTCAGCGCGGCGGCATCCAGCACTTTTTTGACTTCCTGATCCTCGTCCGGGGAGACAATCCCCTGCTCCACCAGGGCGACACGGGCGCGGCGGCTGGCATCGAACTCCACCGGCAGGTTGACCAACTGGAAAAGCACGGTCACGGAGAAAAGGCCGATCCCCGCCAGAAGGACCACCTTCCCCAGAATGGTCCCGGCGGCCAGCAACACCATGCCGGCCAGGATGATGAACCAGCTCAGATTGCCGGCCAGATTGGCCACAGGCACCAAAGCGCCACGGGTGACCAGCAGCGGGTAACGCTGGGCGTCTTGCAGGGCGTGACCGGCCTCATGTGCGGCGATCCCGACTGCGGCCAGGGAGGTGGAACCATACACCCCCTCGCTCAAACGCAGGGTTTTGGACTGGGGATCATAATGGTCGGTCATTTCGCCGGCGATGGGTTCGATCCCAAGGCCGGTTACCCCGTTGGCCTGCAGCATGTGATTGGCGGCCTGGGCCCCTGTGAAACCCTGGGCGCAGGGAATTTGGGAGGCCCTGCGGTAGGCGCTGGTCACCTTGTACTGGGCCCAAGCCGCAAGCAACATGCCTGGCAGGGCAAACAGCAGGTAGGTGAAATTCATGTAGAACATGGCGCTTGGTTCCTTTCGGGGGAAGGTACCCTTCCTCCATTATCTTCGCTGGATGTGGGTCGCGAGTTCGGTCCCTACCCTGCCTTTTTACCGCCTATCTTGCGGAAAGCCAAAAGCGACAAGCATTTGCAGCAGGGTGCCACCCCGGCCCGGAATTCCTGTTAATCTGTCGGAAAACAGGGTACTGACAATCAGGATGACCACCGATGCTCAACAAATTAGGTAAATTCCTCCTCCCTTGGGCCCTGCCGGCGGGAATCGCCCTGGGTCAAACGCCCCCGGAAAAGGCTGTGGGCACCCTGCAGGTTTCGGATGGGTTGACAGCCACCCTATTCGCAGGGGAACCGGAGTGCGTGAATCCAACCACCCTGGACATCGACCACCTGGGCCGGGTGTGGATGTGCGAGGCGATCAATTACCGCCAAAGGTTGCGCAACCAGCCTCCCCTCCGGAAGGAAGGGGACCGGGTGGTCATTTTGCAGGACAAGGATGGCGACGGGCGTGCCGAAACGGCCAGCACCTTTTACCAAGGCCCCGAGTTGATGAGCCCGCTGGGCATCGCGGTCGCGAAGTCGGCCAAGGGGCCGGGGTGGACGGTGTACCTGTGCCAATCGCCCGACATCCTGGTGCTGAAGGATGCCGACGGCGACGGCAAAGCGGATGGCCCGCCGGAAAAATTGCTCAGCGGATTCCAGGGCATCGACCATGACCACGGGGTGCATGGCATCTTCATCGGGCCGGAGGGGCGCCTTTACTTCAGCGTGGGGGACGCGGGGGTTCGCAACCTGAAATCCAGCGATGGCAAGGGCAAGTCCTTCAATAGCAACGGCACCGATTGCCGGGCGGGAACGATCTGGCGCTGCGACATGGACGGGCGGAACCTGGAATTGCTGGCGCATAATTTCCGCAACAACTACATGCCGGCCATGGACAGCTTTGGCGAGCTTTTCATTTCGGACAACGATGATGACGGCAACATGCAGACCCGCATCTGCCTGGTGCTGCGCGGTGGCAATTATGGCTACCACCCCCGCGGCCCTGGTCAAACCCATTGGCATGAGGAAATGCCCGGCATCGTGCCCAAAATTTTGCGCACGGGATTTGGCAGCCCTACCGGGATGGCTGTTTATGAGGGGAACCTGCTGCCGGAAAAATTCCGCGGGCAGTTGCTGCACGCGGATGCTGGTCCCCGTCATATCCGCCTGTACCGCCTGAAACCCAACGGCGCCGGTTACGAGGTGGACCGGGAGGACATCATCCAATCCAGCGACACCTGGTTCCGACCCAGCGATGTGCAGGTGGCCCCCGATGGATCGGTGCTGGTCGCGGACTGGTATGACCCGGGTGTGGGCGGGCACGGCATGGGCGACATCAAACGGGGGCGCATCTTCCGGCTGGCCGTTCCCGGCAGCAAGTACTCCGCACCGGCGGTGGATGTTTCAAACGGCGAGGGCATCCAGGCCGCGTTGCGTTCCCCAGCCAAATCGGTCCGGTGGATGGCGATCGACGCCTTGCGCCAAATGCAGCCCGAGGAGGCGGCGAAACTCCTGCGTCCGCTGGCCGACTCAGTCGCCAATCCGGCATGGGTGGCCGCGCGGGCTCGCTGGCTTTTGGCAGACTGCCAACTGCGCGCGCCCCAATCGGATATCGGGTTGGTGGCCAGCCTGAACGGACTGGAAGATCCCAGACTGGCCAGCCAGGCGGAACGGATACGGCACTGGCTCCATGACCATGGAATCACCCTTGCCCCCATGTCACTCGGCTCCTCCACACAGGTGAAACGGGAGGAATTGTTGAACCTGACAGACCGGCCAGCCAGCGAATTTGGCGACGCCTTTTACGCGGTCGCCCGATCGGCGCGACCTGATGATCTGTTCCTGGTCAAGGCATTGGCCATCGCAGCCGAACAGGCCCCGATGGGAAAAGACAAACTGCTGGCCAACTTTTTCCAAGTCTTCCCGGAATGGAACCCGCGGACCGAAGCGCTGGCTCTGGAATTGAGGCCCCAGGGATTGCCCGACAGGCTCACCAAGGCCCTGGCCAATCCAGATCTAAATGAGGACCAACGCAGCCGTCTGGCGGGTGTGCTGGCCTCGGATCCCAGCCTGGAGGCCGGAAAGGCAACGCTGAACCTGCTTGTATCCAACGCCCCGGAAGCCCTGCGCAAGCTGGCGCTGGAAAAAATCTCGGCGCGGTTGCGGAAGGCGGATGATCCGCTCCGCGCGGATTCCTCGTTGCCGGCCACCGTGGATGCCCTGGCCCAATCGGGTCGGCAAGCTGAGGCTCTGGAGGTGATTGCCGCGGCGCGCTTGCAGGGCAGGCTCAGTTTGGCCCGGGAACTTGCCGCCTCGGGCACCCAACCGGTGCCGGTGCGCGAGGCGGCCATCCGCGCCCTGGGTCGGGTGGGTTCCCCCGAGGCATTCGATAGCCTGCTCCAATTGGCTGAAACGGATGGCGTGGATCTGTTGGCCATCCGCACCCTCGGGGAATTCCTGCCCGGGGACACCCTGCCACCCTTGGCCAAGCGAGCCCTGGAAGCATTGAAGGGCTTGGTGGAAAGCCAACGGGCTGACCGCCAATCGACCGCGGCGGAAACCCTAGCCGGAACACTGGCGGGAGGGCGTTACCTCATCAGCCAGCAGAAGGCCGGCAAACTGCCCGGGTCCGTTGTCCCCCAGGTGGGACGGATCATCCGCAACAGTTCCTTTGCCGATGTGCGCCGGGAAGGGACCGCATTATTCCCGGCCCCGGGCAAGCTTGATCCCAAAAAACTTCCGGCCTCGACCGAACTGGCCAAGCGGAAGGGAAGCGCCAGCAAAGGGCAGCGACTTTGGGAAACCAGCCTCAAAAGCGATCTGCAATGCGCCCGTTGCCATATGGTTGGCGCGCAAGGCGGGCGGATCGGGCCGGACCTGTCATTGATCGGCCTCAAGGCCAGCCGGGAGAACCTGTACGATTCGATCCTGGCACCCAGCAAGGCCATCGCCGACCAGTACCTCACCCAGGTGATCACCACCACCAAGGGACAGACGATCTCGGGATTGCTTGCCGAGGAAACCGCGGAGGCTGTCACGCTCCGGGACGCCAACGGCAAGGATTTCCGGATCCCCAAGGGTGAGATCGAGGAGCGGGGCAAATCGCTGGAATCGATCATGCCGGCGAACCTGGTCGCCCACCTGACGGAAGAGGAACTGGTGGACCTGGTGGAATACCTCACCACCCTGCGAACGGCCTCGCTCACGCCCACCCGGTTGAAAATCATCGGCCCGTTCGACAATGGAATGGGTGACGCCGGTTTTGACCGAGCGTACCCTCCCGAAAAATCACGGGACTTTTCAGCCACCTTACCGGGCAAACACGGGATGGTGGCCTGGAAAAACATCACGCCGGGGCAAGGCGGGTACATCGACCTGCAAGCGTGGTATGGGGAAAAGGGGATTGAGTCCGTCTCCTACCTGGTGGCCCGGGTGAACAGCCCGGAAGACCAACCGGGAACCCTGGTGCTTGGCGCCGACGATTGCAGCCGGGTGTGGGTGAACGGCAAGCAAGTGCACGAGGACCGGGGCCACAACGCGGCCAGCCCCGGCATGTTCCGCCCCGGCATCCAGTTGAAAAAAGGCCCCAACGAGATTCTGGTAAAAATCAACAACGGCAACCACCCGCATGGACTGTTCCTGACTGTCCAGGCGGAAAAGGAGTTGCGGGAAGACAGCCCTCTCCCCTGACGCTGGTGCCATGAACAACCGCCATGAGCCGATTCGGGAAAGATGGGCCGCGCGTTTGCCGGCCCCCTTGTGGCGTTCCTTCACGGACCGGTGGCTTAAAAACAAACGGGGCCAATTGCCCCTGCTCATCGGCGCACACCCGCGGGCCGTCCCGGGTGACTGGGAGGGTTTGGATCTGGCAGGGATCCGGCCCCTTCAGCCGGGAGACTCCCACCGGCGTTTGGTCGCCCGGGCGACCGCGCGGATGAATCGCCTCATGGTGCGGGTGGATCTGCCCGCCTGGCGATTGCCACTCCTGCTGGTGATGGACCGGTCACCAGGCATGCATTTGGAGGCCCCTTTCGGATCGGCCGCCCGTGTCGCCACCGAATTGGCAAAGGCCTTGGTTACCACCGCCACCAGGCTGGGCGACCCGGCGGGCGTGTGCCTGCTGACAGAAAACAGGCACACCCTGACGCCGCCTCGAACCGGTTCGGCAGCCGCTTGCCTCAGGTTGCTGGAAAGCGCCGAGACTCCCCGGAACCCTTCGCCGCCCGCCTATGGTTTTTTGAATCAATTGCCCGGCCGATTGCGGCAGGTGGCCGCCTATGTGGTTTTCACGGATGGTCTGAATCCTCATTTGCCGGCCGCCTTGACCCAACTGGCCCGCAAACACCCGGTCTGGTTGGTGTTGTTGGAAAGTCCCTTGCCAAGCCCAGCCATGCGTTCGCTGCCCTGGGAAACGACCGCAGGTGATTTGCTGGGTAGCCCCCTGGATGGCCCGGCATGGGTCCGCCTTGGGCAACAGTATGCCGCGCACAGGCAGCGATGCATTTCGGCCATGCAGGATTGCGGGCAACCGATCACTCGCCTGGCTTTGGAGCGGCTTGAGCGGGACCAATTGTCACGAGGCACCTGGATTCATGGCCATCCGCTGGTTGGGGCGGAGTGATGTTCCTTTTCCTGTGCCTGCTGTTTGGACAACGCCCGCTGGCGGTTGAAGCCGCCGGTGCCGGGCAAAATGGAATCACCCCCCACCTTCGGGTTACCCTGGAGACCCAATCTCACCCACCTGTCATCGAGTACGAGGTTTGGATTGAGGGGCCTGGGGGTCGCCCCCCCGGGGATAGCCCTGTGGAATTGCGGCTCTCCAGTGCCGACGGGTTTGAGGTGTCGCCCCTTTCCTCCAACGCGAGCCGACCCAGATGGCGCATTGTTCAGAAAACAGAGGGCCCGCTGGATATTCCAGTGCCCACCATCCGCTGGCAGGGAAGTGATTCCAAATGGCGTGAGCATTCCTGGGCGGATCCCCTGGCATTGCGCGCCAGTTTCACAGAAATGGAAGAGCAGCCCGAGGGTGAAATCAGGCAACCGCAAATCACGCCCACCACCATCCTGGTCGCCAGCGTGATTATTATTTCGGCAGTTTTTTGCACGGCATGGTTATCATTTCGCAAGCCCGCGGACTTGGGGCGGCTTTTGGGGCGACCGGATGCCACCCCGTCCTGGTGGACCTCCTTGCGGCGCAGTTGGCACCTATTCCTGGCTGAAAAGATTGAGATACATCCCGGCACCACTCCCACCGAAATGGCGGCGCGGTGGGAAGAGGCAGGGCTGCACGAACCCCAAACATTGTTACGGCTTATGAAAGCCATGGAAGAATTCCGCTTCCAACCGCGCCCACCGGATGCGGGAACATACCGCAGATGGATCGATGAGGCCCGGGCCTGGGTTTCCCTCGTCAACGCAGAAACGGGCAATAAACCGAAGGGGCCACAGGTCTGAATATGCCAAATTTGCCGTTTTTTACCATCGCGTGAGATGGGAATGCGGGGCGGTCTAACCATTTCCAGCAATTGCCATAGATGAGGAAGGCGGGCGAAGGTCTGCCGACGATAACTCCTTCACACCTGGGTTGCCCACTTGGGTTGCAGGAGAATCACTCATGGCCACAGGGACTAAAGCTCTTTTGCAAGGCTGGCAGTTGTCGGCCTGGGTAGCGTTGCTTGTTTTGGGCGGATTGTGGGGATGCTCCCGCGGTCCATCCCCCGGGCAGGCCGAACGGATTCGTGCCATGGAATCACGGATTGAGCAATTGGTGGCGGATTTCCAGGTGGTGGCAGAGGCGCGCGACCAGGCCCGCGAGCGCATCACCGTCCTGGAGGATCAGGTGGCGCAATTGACCTCCGTCACCCGGGAGCGGGACAGCCTTCGCCAGCAAGTGGCGAAACTGGAACATGAGCGCGACCTGGCCAATACCCGTTGCGAGAAACTGCGCAAGGGGTTCATGAGCCTGCTGACGGAAGATGACACGCTTGCCGCCGAGCAATTGATGCCGCCAGCAAGGCATTCCAAGGGGCAGGTTCCCGCCCTTGCAGCTTCGGCGACCGGCAGGCTGGAGCCCCAGGAATAATCGGGAGGCTCTAACGCTGTGCCAAGGGACGCAGGACATCCATCAGGAAAACCAAGGCTGCCTGTTGCAAACCAGGGGCTTTGGTTTCCTCGTTCCCCGCGATGTTCAGAACCCGAACCCGTTGGGCCGTGATCCAATCGCTCACCGACACCGGGTCAGCTTGCGGGCGCAGGGCCCCCGATGGATCTGGAGCGAATGGAACCCGCAATAGCGGCTTGTTCGCCTTGCGGGCCAGCTCCCGGGTGAGGGTAACCCCGCGGGACTCTACCACCGCCTCGAGGCACAATGTCGCGCAAGCCAGCCGGATGTTGTCCCGGGTACGGGGCGGATAGAGCGGGCTGGGATGTTCCTTCAGGCGGAACCGCATGGCAAAGTCTGGATGTTTGCCATCGGAAGCCAAGTACCCCCGAGGCATCCAGCCCCCGGTCGGGATGCCCAGCGCCTCGGCGGCAAGCAACCCGGCACGATCAGCACCGGTCTGCCCGCCAGAGACCAGCGTTTCCAATCCTTGGTATTCCCACACAGAAGGTGTGTACTCCCGGTTAAGTCCCACGGTTGGAGGATATCCCAGTCGAGGGGTTTGGGCGGCTCCAAACCCCTTGGTTTTATCTTGGCACAGTAAAAATCCGCTTGGTAAAATGGGCAAAACACCAGCGGCATATTTTTCCGATATCCGCTCTCAACAAAGCCCACCCTGGTTTTCGGACCGCGCAACCATGCCCACCAATCGAGTTGCCTGGTTGTTCCCGATTGCCGTCCTGATTTGGGCTGCCTCGGGTTTGCGTTCGCAGGAATCCAGTGTGGCTGGCGAGGCTTTGTACGCCAAACAATGCGCCAGTTGCCATGGGAAGCAAGGTGAAGGGACAAAACGCCACAGCAAACCGCTGGGAGGTGAGCGATCGCTTGCCCAGCTCACCAAACTGATCCAGGAAACCATGCCCGAGGGGCAGCCCGGTTCTCTGGCACCGGAAGAAGCCCAGGCCGTTGCTGCCCATGTCTTTGACCGTTTTTATTCCCAGACCGCCAAGGAACGGAACGCGCCGGCCCGGGTATCGGTGGTGCGGCTCACGGTGCCGCAGTTCAGGAACGCGGTGGCCGACATTATCGCCAGCTTTCGGGGAAACCCCGGGTGGAGTTCAGAGCGCGGCCTGAAGGGCGACTATTTCAAAAGCCGCAACTACCGCAAGGAAGACCTGGTGATAGAGCGGGTGGACCCGGTGGTGGATTTCGACTGGGGCACTGAACCCCCTGCCCAGGGAATTGACGCCAAGCAGTTTGCCGTGCGCCATCGAGGCTCGATCCGACCCCCGGTGACCGGCGAATACCAGTTCATCGTGCGAACCGAGCACGCCACGCGGCTTTTTGTCAACGACACCAAAATACCCGTGGTCGACGCCTGGGTTAAATCCGGCGCCGACACCGAGTACAACGGAACCGTTTTTCTGGTGGGTGGACGGATCTACCCCATCCGTCTGGAAATGAGCAAAGCCAAGCAAGGCGTTGACGATTCCAACAAAAAGGACCAGAAGGCCAAGCCGGCCGCCCCTGCGATGCTGCACCTGGAGTGGATTCCGCCCAAGGGCTCGAGGCAATTGGTTCCAGACCATTGTCTGGCCACCAACGGGTCCCCGGAGCAACTGGTCCTTTCCACGCCGTTCCCTCCCGACGACCGCAGCCTGGGCTGGGAGCGCGGCTCGAGCATCAGCAAGGCTTGGTACCAGGCTGTGGTGCAGGCCTCGGTGGATGCCTCGGCCTGGGTGAGGGAGCGGGCGGATGATCTGGCGGGCACCAAGGCGGATGCTGCCGACCGCAAAGCCAAGTTACGACAGTTCGGCAAAACCTTCGCCGAGCGGGCCTGGAGGCGGCCCCTGGAAGCCGCCGAGGAAAAGTTTCTGCTGGACACGGTTTTTACCTCTCAATCCGAACCGGATGCGGGCATCCAGCGGCTGGTGTTGGCCACCTTGCAATCCCCGGCTTTCCTGTACCAGTGCGTGGGGAACCAAGAGGGGCCCAGGGCGGTCGCCGAGCGGCTTGCCTGGACCCTGTGGGATTCGGTTCCCGACCTGGAGCTCTCGAAAGCTGCCGCGGAAAACCGGCTGGGAACCCAGGAACAAATCCGAAAGCAGGCGGAACGGATGATCGCCGACCCGCGGGGTCAGGCGAAACTGATGGGCTTCTTCCGTCATTGGCTGCGTCTGGACCAGGCATCGGACCTTACCAAAAACACCTCTCGATTCCCGGGCTTTGACGCAGCCCTGGCGGACAGCCTGCGGCAATCGCTGGAACTCCAGGTGCGCCAGGTGGTGCTGGGCCCCAATCCGGATTTCCGCCGACTTCTCACCATGAACCAGATTCTGGTGGATGAGCGCATGGCGGCGTTTTACGGCGCCGACCTGCCCACTCCCCCGGGGTTTCACCCGGCGATTCTCACACCGGCAAGCAGGGCCGGCATCCTGACCCATCCCTACATGCTGGCCACCTTGGCCTACAACGAGGAGACCTCGCCCATCCACCGGGGGGTATTCATCGCCAAGTCGCTGCTGGGGGTGGCCATGCGCCCGCCCGAGGCGGTTGCCCCGCTGGCACCCGACTTGCACCCCTCACTCAGCACGCGGGAACGGGTGATTCTGCAAACGCAACCGGTGGCCTGCTCCACTTGCCATAGCATCGTCAATCCGTTGGGTTTCGCCCTGGAGGGCTTTGACGCGGTGGGAAAACCGAGGACAACCGACCGTAACAAGCCGGTGTTGACCGCCGGGGAGTATCTGGCTCGGGATGGCCGGACCCTCCGCTTCTCGGGTCCCGCGGAACTGGGAAAATTTCTGGCGGAAAGCCCCGAGGCCCACGACGCCTTCATCCAGCACCTGTTCCATCATCTCGCCCAGCAACCGGAGCGCGCCTACGGCAAGTCGGTGCCGGACGCGTTACGGTCGAGCTTCCAATCCAACCAGTTCGACATCCGCAAACTGGTCGTTGAAATCGCCACACAGACCGCGAACCCGCCCCGCCAGGTGGCGGCCCAAAACACCCCGGAAACGAGGAAACCCCGATGACCGCCAATCACAACCTGTTCACCCGCCGGGACCTGATGACCCGGCTTGGCGTCAGCGCCGCCGCCCTTCCCTTCATCACGAACCTGCCCGGGATGGCCAGGGCCATGAATCCCGTGGCTGCCGGCGCGCGCAAGCGGCGGCTGGTGGTGATCTTCACCCCCAACGGGGTGGTGCCGAAGGATTTCTGGCCGGACAGCGAGGGGCCGCTGGAAAAACTGAAGGCTTGCCTGGAGCCCCTGACACCCTTCAAGGACCAACTGCTAACGCTGCACGGCGTCTGCGACAAGGTGCGTGGCGACGGCGACGCCCACATGCGCGGCATGGGCTGCCTGCTGACCGGCGTGGAGCTTTTCCCGGGGAACATCCAGGGTGGATCCGACACCCCCGCGGGCTGGGCCAAGGGGCATTCCATCGACCAGGAAATCCGCAACCACCTGCAGAAGGATGCCGCCACCCGAACCCGGTTTGGATCGCTGGAGTTCGGGGTGATGGTTCCAGAGCGGGCTGACACCTGGACCCGCATGGTCTACACCGGTGGTAACAAGCCGGTGGCCCCGGTCGATAATCCCTACCAGATGTTCAAGAAACTGTACGGCCAAGCCAAGGATCGGGCCGCGGTGGCTAGCGTGCTGGACGGGGTGGCGGGCGACCTGAAAACCCTGACCGGCAAACTGGGGACCGAGGACCGCCGGCTGTTGCAGGAGCACGCCGAGCTGGTGCGGGAAATGGAACGGGAAATCAAGGAGCAGGCCGAGAGCGAGGGCCGCAAGGCGGGGCACCCGGTGCCGCAACTCGAGCCGGGAGTGCGCGCGGACAACGACCAGATGCCCAAACTCTCCCGCATGCAGATGGACCTGCTGGTGGCCAGCATGCTGGCGGATTTCTCGCGGGTTTTCTCCTTCCAGTACACCAACAGCGTGGGCATGGCGCGGATGCGCTGGCTGGGGGTCACCGAGGGCCACCATGAGCTCTCGCACGAACCGGACAGCAACACCGCCGCGATGGCCAAGCTGGTGAAGATCAACAACTGGTTCGCAGGCGAAATCGCCTACCTGCTGAAGCGGTTGAAGGAGACCCCGGAACCGGGCGGATCAGGATCGCTCCTGGACAACACGCTGCTGGTATGGACCAACGAACTGGGCAAGGGCAGTAGCCACACCCTGGACGACATCCCGTTTGTGCTGATGGGCGGCGGCCTTGATTTCAAGATGGGCCGGGCCCTCAAGTACAAGAAGGTGCCGCACAACCGCCTGCTGATGGCGCTGGCGCATGGGTTTGGCGACGAGGTGAAATCGTTCGGAAACCCGAACTTCTGCAAGGAAGGGCCCCTGACCGGACTGCGCGGCTGAAACCAGCCCGAAAATCAACAGACCGCGCGGGCTCGCCGGGCCTGTTCCAGCAGGCGATCAGCCTCCTCGAGGCACTCGGGCGAGGTGGGCTCCATGCCACCAAAGCGCAGGCGGTAGAAGAACTCCGCCGATCCCAGCATCGATTCACGCAGGGACGGGTTTCCTTCCGGGAATTTGGCCGCCGCCAAGGCGGCGATTTCCCGGGGGGTGTTTCCAGGCGCGGGCTTTATTCCCAGCCGTTTGGCAATGCCAAGCCATTGGGGCCAAACCTGGTTGGCCCTAAGCCAACGGGACCAGCGCCCCCAAAGGATGCCGCCGGTGGCGATGGCCACCACCAATACCCCCAGCACCAGCCACAGGAGCAGGGGAAATCCGTACAGCGTGCCGACCAGGCTGGCCTGGAAATGCTGCTCGATCCATTCCATCAGCGGCAACAAGCCCACCCAGCGGGCCGCGGCCGCCACGCCAGCTCCCTGGGCCAGCAACTCGGGGTCCGCGGTTGGGGGTGTGGGGTCAAGGACCAGCCATTCGTACGCCATCCCCCGGGGATTACCCGGGGCCAGCCCGGGATCCTTCCTGGGCACGAGCACCTCCACCCAACTGTGCGCGTGGTAGTTGCGGACGATATAAACCCCATCCTCCTTGGGCTCAAAGCCGCGGAAACCTTTCACCACCCGGGCAGGGATTCCGAGGCTGCGCAGTGTAAGCGCCAAACCCGAGGCGAAACGTTCACAGTGGCCATCCCGCACATTGCGGAGAAAATCCACAGCCGGGTCGATCGACTTGTCCTCACGCCTCCTGTCGAGCGAGTAGGTGTAGTCGCCTGAAAGCGCCAGATAGTCACACAGCCGGCGGGCGGCCTCCTCATGGACGGCTGCGGGCAGCGCTGTGCTGGGGGGGAATCCCTCGGGGGCGCCAACCATCTGCCGGGGGAGCAGCCCCGGGCGACCGGGCCGGTTGCCCAGCGGGCCGACCAAAGGTTGCCGTCCGTTCTCGTCGTCGGCCAGTTTCAGGATCAGTTGCCGGGACCACTCCCGCAATTCAGGGGGACAGGCAAGAAGGTCCTCCCGGCGGATGGAGCGGGTCACCTCATCCTGGACCGGTATGCGCTCCGGGGTAAGCCTACGGTTGGCGATCTGCTGGTAACCGTTTTCACGGCGCAGGATGTCGTTGATCCGGCCCTGACCGCGCAAGGGAACGGGCAGAAACAGCGTGTGCTGATCGAGAACCACCGGGGTGACGATGTCCCTGGAAAAAATCTGGAAGGTCAGCAGCATCTGGTTGGCGGCCAGCGCGGGCAGTTGGTTGCTGGCCATGGGGATTCCGCGCCCGGCCGTGGACTCGGTGGTGCCACGCCAGCGACCAGCCCGATACATTTCGAGCTCAACCTGTCGAAAGCGGGAGTCGGCATTCAGGTTGCCCGGCTCGCCCGAGGCAAGCCGAACATCCACCTCGAAGGCTATCTCCGAATCCAGATCAAGCGCACCGGTGCCGGTGAGATCCATCTCATTACTGGCACCGGTCGACGCCCTGCCACCCTGACCAAAATGGGCGGCTGGATTCCAAAGGGGGACATCGGGTCTGGGGATGGCAAAAAATATACCTGCGGCGATAGCCAATGTCGCCAAAACCGGCCGACCCGGCGCCGACAAACCCAGCCCGCGGGCATCCCAGGAGGATTGGCCCGGGCGGTAGCGAAGGCCGCCCAGCGCAAAAAAGGCGTAGACGGGCAGCAGAGCCCACTCCCAACGGTCGAGCCCCAGCACGCAGCCGATGGCCGCCATCACCACACCCATGCCCTGCAGGACCCAGTAATCCCTTGGAATCTGGCGTTTCAACAGCTTTATCAACATCAGCAGGGGGACCAAGAGGCCCAGATAGGGAATCAGCGCGACAGGCCTGGGCAAGCCTTGCAATTCGCCCGCCTGACCGACAGCCCAAGCCCCACCCAGGACGGCGATGGAGGCACCAAGCAGATTGCCAATCCACTCGGGCATGGGCCGGTTGCCGAGGGTTGCCTGCTGCCACCACAAGCCGGCGGCCACCACGCTTCCGATCCCAGCCAGCCAGTACCAGGCCACGAAGTCCCTGCAGGCGACCAACAGCAACAGGCTCGCAGTGAACAGGGCCAGATGCAACCAGGCCAACGCATGCCTTTCGTTGGTCATGGGGCGGCCTCCCTAACCCGGATGGTGGCCTCAGCATCCACATCCTCGAACCATGGGAGGGAACCCACCTTCCCGGCGAGCAAATCCCGACGAGACATCATTCCGAAACGGCCCGTGGGTTCGGGAGCCGATTCGCGGCAAAGGCGCAGGGTTAGCAGGTTGGCGGGAAGGTTGGCGGGAGGTTCAGGCCATTCCGGCGGGCTGGGGGCGGGATCACAAAGTGCCAATGCCCTCAGCATTGCCCGCTCATTTTCGCCAGCCCCACCCTGCGAATGGAAAAAGGCTGGCTCCCTGCCTGCCACCGCCAAACCCAACCAACGGTCTGAACCGCGCAGCCACACCCTGACGATGCCCGCGGCCAGACGCAGCATCCGTTCCCATTCCGCCTGCTCGTTGACCGGCCATTCCCCAGGCAGGCAACCCGGATCCACCAACACCAAAAGCGCCTGACGGCCCGGGGCCTCATGTTCCCGAACCATGGGCTGCCCAAAACGGGCCGAGGTACGCCAGTGGATCAACCGACTGGAATCCCCCGCCCGCCAAGGGCGCAGCCCGTGGAACTCTCCCATACTGGACGGGCGAACACGGTTGGCGCGTGTTTCCAGTTCCTGGCGGGCCTGCCTGCGTTCCAGGAAACGGAGCATCCCGGCGGTTTGCACCTTGCCGGCAGCGGGAACCACGAGCGCTTTCTGGCCGCGGCAGAGATCCCTGACGCAACGCACCAGGCCGAAAGGGTAGGAAGTGGCCACAACCAAAGGTGGCAGCTCCATCCAACCGCGACGGACCGGATGAGCCTCCAAGCGCAGGCGACAGGGCTGGCCGCTGGTCATCCGACCGGGCAGGCCCACCCAATCCTCCGACCCTTTCAGGTAGAAATGGACATCCGAGGAAACGGGGTTGGCAGACCAGACCTGGAACACCACCAGGCCGGGTTCGCCTGCCACAAGATCCCCATCTTCGGTGATGCCCGCCTCCAACCGCCGCAGGGGAAAGCTGGCGAACAGCACATTGACAAGGAAGGCGGCGACAAGGGTCGCCGACAGCAGCAGAAGGGGCGGAATGCCCTTGGCAAGACCCAGCATCATGAGGAACAGGGCGACAAGCAGCCAAACCACCCCTGCCCGTTCCGGCCAGCGCGCGAGCACCCCACCACCTCCGGAATCCATCCGCCATCAACCGGCCAGAACCGCTCAGACGGGAACGGGGACCTTTTCCATCATCCGGGCCAGCAGGGCTTCGGCCTGCATGCCATGCTCGGGCCCGTGCGCATGACGCAACAGGAGGCGATGCGCCAAAACCGGCCCGGCCAGCCGTTTGATGTCATCGGGGATCACAAATTTCCGGTTTTCCAAAAATGCGCTGGCCTGGGCGGCCCGGTAGAGCGCCAGTGCTGCGCGAGTGCTGGCTCCAACGCGCACTTCGGGATGCCGGCGGGTGGCTTCCACGGCGTCGAGCAGGTAGTCGGCCATTGCCTTGTCGAAACGGACCGCCCGGGTTTCGGCCTGGAGCGTCGCCAGGATCTCCGTGCTGAGCACGGGCTCCAACCCCTCAACAGGCTCGCCGGTCCGGTGCCCCTCGAGAATGGCCCGCTCGGCCTCCCGATCGGGATAACCCATGTGCAACCTGACCAAAAAACGGTCCAGCTGGCTTTCCGGCAGCGGGTAGGTGCCCTCGAATTCGGTTGGGTTCTGGGTGGCCAGCACGCAGAAGGTGCGGCCCAGCGGGTGGGTTTTGCCGTCGACGGAGACCTGCCTGTCGGCCATCGCCTCCAGCAAGGAGGACTGGGTGCGGGGGCTGGCCCGGTTGATCTCGTCGGCGAGGATGAACTGGGCGAAGATGGGCCCGGGCTTGAAGACAAATTCGCCGGTGCCCTCGATCAGCACGCTGGTCCCCAAGAGATCCGAAGGCAAAAGGTCGGGGGTGAACTGGATGCGGTGGAAGGTACCGCCCACCACCCTGGCCAATGCCTGGGCCAACAAGGTTTTGCCGGTGCCGGGAACATCCTCCAACAGCAGGTGCCCTTCCGCCAGCAGGCAGATGAAGGCAAGGCGAACCAATTCGGGTTTGCCCAGGTAGACAGAATTCACCCGGTCAACCGCCTGAAGCAGCAGCGCCTGATGCTCAGCAAACCCGCCTTTGGCCCTGGTTTCGGCTGTGGAGGAGGGAGGTGGGGCGGGGGAGACTGAAGCCATAAAAAGACGAACTCCGGAACGGCCGGGAGGCTAATCGGGCGGATTTTTTAGTCTTTTCTCATTTTAGTGATATCCAAACCGGCAAGGTGGTCCTTTTTGCCTTTTTTGCGATTGGGTAGCGCAAAACAACCTGGGCCCCGGGTCAACGCCCGGGGCCCAGATTAAACCGCTTTTACCTGGCCAATCAAAGGCCTTCCAGCAACTTCACCAACCTACGCAGGGCGTCCTGCCTGCCTTTGCGGTTTGGCTCGGAGGCATCCGGAGCCTGGCCCGCCCTCATGAAACCGTGGCCGGCCTGGTCATACAGCACGGGTTCGAATTTTTTGCCCGCCGCTTTCATCTGCTCGGTCGTTTTCTCCAGTGTGGAATTCACGCGGTTGTCATTGCCACCGTAAAAGCCATGCACCGGGCATTGGATCCGTTCCAGCACCTTCACATCGGTGGGGGCGGAGCCGTAAAAGGGGAAGCTGGCCTTCAGCTTGTCGCTGTTGGCCGCAAACCGGAAAGCCTGTGTGCCACCCCAGCAGAAGCCCGCGACGGCCACCTTGCCGTTGCTTGCCGGCAACGCCGCCACATGATCGACACTGGCTTTCAGGTCCGCCGTGATCTGGTCTGGGGGCAGGGTCATGATGGCCTTGCGCACCGCGTCTCCGCCCTTGAAGTCGTCGGTGCCACCGCCGCCAGGTGCCGATCCGCTGAGCAGGTCGGGGGCGATGGCGATATACCCGGCCGCGGCCAGGTCATCGGCCATCAGGCGAACCCAGTCGCTCAGCCCGAAGATCTCGTGAATCACCACCACGGAGGTGGCTTTTTTGCTCACTTCGGGGAAAACGACAAAAGCCTTGAGCTTGCGGTCTCCGTGCTTCAATTCAACCCACTCGCCGTGGCGGGGTGATTTTTCCAGTGCGGCCTTGGCCCAATCCTGGGCCGAAACCGCGGGGGCCAGACACGCCAGCCACCAACCCGCAACCGCCATGACCAAACCGTTTCGCATGCGTTGTTCCCTCCCAGCGTGCCAGCCGACACGGCAATTTCCCAAGAAAAAACCCCCGGTCCTGATGAACCGGGGGTCGTACCAAAAACAGGCACCATGAGGTGCCTCATTCTCAGTTGTTGTCCTTCTTCTTGCCCTTGGTGCCGCCACCCATCTTCACTTCCTTGACGGTTTCCTTGTCGCCTTCGCCGTCGGTGGTGACGGTCACGCCGAAGCCGCCGCGGCCCTTGCCCTTGTCGCCACCTTCCTTGGCCTTTTCCTTGGCCTTGGCCATGAATTCGCCCAGCTTCTCGAAGCTCATCTCGCCCTTGCCGCCGACGATCTTGCTGTCGCCGGTGTACTTGAAGGTCTTTTCGCCATCCTTGGTCTCAATGGTGATCTTCTTGGCGTCGGTGTCGATGCTCTTCACCTTGCCCTTGTACTCGCCGGCGATGATGCCACCGACCACCAGACCCATCAATGCGACGCCCAACACGAAAATACGCAACATTCCCGGATCCCCCTTTGAAATCAGCACTTCCCAAGGTGGATCGGTTGGACACCAAACACTGGGTCACCAAACCTATCCATCTCCCGGGAAAGTCTAACAATCCAGATGCCAAAGAAAATGGGATGGCTCAGATTTTCAGAAAATTTTCATAAGTTGGGCGTGAACCCTTGCCTGACGGGCAAGTTGGGGCCAATTTCCCGGAAAATCAAGCGCCCAGGCAGGCCTCCAGCACGCTTTGATGATTCCCCAAGTCCGCCATGCAGAAATCAGGCCCGCAATCAGCCAGCTGCTCCTGGGTATGGATTCCCGTGGCCACAGCCAACACTTTGGCCCCGATGGCCCGGGCGCATTGGACATCCAGGGGGGTATCCCCAATGACCAATATGTTTTCGGGTGGCAAATCTGCCCCGAACCGCCTGGTCACCTCGGTCCATGCTTCCCGCGCAACCTCGTCGCGGTCGAAATGATGGTCGCCAAATCCTCCAAAATCAAAACGATCGCCAATTCCAAAGTGGCCCAATTTGACGGCGGCACCCCGGCGTATGTTGCCGGTGAGCAGCCCCATCGCCACACCGGGAGTTTTGGCCAAGATGTCCAAAATCGGCACAATGCCTGGCAACAGCGAGGCCATGCCCTGCTCCTGCTTGTGCCGCAACTGGGCCGGCAGGTGGGACAAGTAGCCTTCGAGGATGGCGTCCTCAACCTGGCGTCCCTCCCCCACGGGGTGGGCCCGGGTCAGGTCGCGGACGATCGACCGGTCGGTGCGGCCGGCCAGCGAGATTCCCGCCATGGAATCGGCTATCCCGTGCAGGTCCATCATGGCCAGATCCAGGGCGGCCTTGCCCGCCCTGGACGAGGAAAGCAGGGTGCCGTCGATATCGAACAGGACTACGCGCATGGAATCGGTCACTCGTTGATGCGGATGGCCAGGTACTTGGTCTCGAGGTAGGCATCGAGCCCCTCGTGGGCCAATTCGCGGCCGAGGCCGCTTTCTTTCATGCCACCGAAGGGGCATTGCGGTGTGGCGGGTACCGGATCATTGATGCCGATGATGCCCGCCTCCAACCCGTCGCCCATGCGGAACGCGGTGGAGAGATCGTTGGTGAAGACATAGGCCGCCAGGCCATATTTGGTGGCGTTGGCCTGTTCGATCACCTGGTCTACCTGGTCAAAGCCCAGAACAGGCATGATGGGTGCGAAAGGCTCCTCGGTCAGCAGGCTGCAGTTCGGAGTGATGCCGTCGAGCACGGTGGGCTCGAAGAAATAGCCCTTGGAGAACTTGCTGCTCCGCTTGCCGCCGGTCAGCAGGCGGGCGCCCTTGCCGGTGGCATCCTGCACCAGACGGCTGGTCTGCTCCATGGCCTTGCCCTCGAACATGGGTCCCACCTCGATCCCTGCATCCAGACCGTTGCCCTGCTTGAGTGCCTTGGTGAATTCCACGGCGGCCTCGGTGAAATGCTTGCGCACCTTCTCATGCACGAAGAAGCGGCTGGGGGAGATGCACACCTGACCGTTGTTGCGGAACTTGCCCATCACCGCCACCTTGGCGCCGGCCTCGGGGTCGGCGTCCGGGAAGACGATAAACGGCGCATGGCCACCCAGCTCCAAGCTAAGGCGCTTCACTTGGTCGGCCGCACCCTTCATCAATTCCTTGCCCACCTCGGTGGAACCGGTGAAGGAAATCTTGCGGCAGATGGGGTTTTCCAAAAATTCCTGCGCCATCTCGCGCCCGGGGCCGATCACCAGGTTCGCCACCCCGGCGGGCAGGCCGGCATCGACCAGACACTCGAAGACCATGATGAGGCACAAGGGGGTTTGCGTCGCGGGGCGACTGACAATGGTGCAGCCGGCGGCCAGGGCCGGGGCGATCTTGCGCGATTGCAGGGTGATGGGGAAATTCCAGGGGCTGATTGCCCCCACCACACCAACCGGGTGCTTCACCGTCAGGTGGCGGCGACCGGGCTGCCCGTGGGGGATGACTTGGCCGTAGGCGCGCTTGCCTTCCTCCGCAAACCACTCGAAGGTGTCGGCTGAGTGCAGCACCTCACCCTTGGCTTCGGCCAGAGGTTTGCCCTGCTCCATCGTCATGGCCCGTGCGATGGCGTCGGCGCGCTCCCGCATCAGGTCGGCGGTTTTCTTCAGCACCTTGGCCCGCTCGTAGGGAAGCGCCTTCCGCCATGCGGGCATGGCACGGGCGGCGGCTTCGAGGGCCCGGCGGGTTTCAGCGCGGCCGCCGAACGCCACCTCGGAGATGGTCTCCTCCGTGGCGGGATTCTCCACCGCCACCGTCTTGCCGCTGTCGGACCGGACCCACTTGCCATCGATCAACAAATCGGTGCGATATTCGTTCGCCATGTTCCCGTCACTCCGCAAATGGGCCGTTTCCAAAACCGGTTTCACATGCATTCAAAATAGCAAAACCGGGTCGAACGACCCGGTTTTGACTGGATTAACCCGCCTCGCTCTTAATCCACATACGGATCGGCGCCGATGTCCTTGAGGATTTCCTGACGTTGGCGCTCGTGCACCATCAGGTCGACACGGCCCTTGAAATGGCGCGCCTCCACCAGGCGTTGCGCGCGATGGAACAACGACAGGTACTTCTGCCAGAAGCTGGACCAGCCGACGATGCCGGCCCTGCGCCCCTTCTCGCTGATGGCCCTGTACTTGGCATGGCCGAGACCTTCCAGCAGGTTGTCCTCGAGGCACATCACGAACTGGGCGCTGCCCGGATCTCCCTGGCGGCCGGCGCGGCCGGCAAGCTGGCGGTCGATGCGCAGCGACTCGTGGCGCTCGGTGCCGATCACATGGAGGCCGCCGGCGGCGATCACGGAAGCGTCGGGCTTGATGTCGGTACCGCGGCCGGCCATGTTGGTGGCGATGGTGACACGCCCGGCCTGTCCGGCCTCGGCGACAATGTCCGCCTCGCGCTCGTGCTGGCGGGCATTCAGCACCCGGTGCTCGATTCCGTCGAGCGACATGATCTCGCTGAGCCGTTCGCTCTTGTCAACCGTTCGGGTGCCGATCAGCACCGCCCTGCCCTCGTCCCGCATTTTTTTCACCATCCGCGACACCTCGCGGAACTTGGACTCCTCGTTGGGGAGGATGAGGTCGGGCATCTGCTTGCGGCGGATGGGACGGTTGGTGGGCACGCAGACCACCCACAGTTTGTATACCCTGCGGATCTCCAGCCGGTTCTGCACCGCGGTGCCGGACATTCCCGCCAGGTGGGTGTACAGCCTGAAGAAGCTCTGGAAGGTGATCTGCGCGGCGTGGTCGGCCTGCTTGTTGATGGGCACCCGCTCCTTGGCCTCGACCGCCTGGTGGAGGCCGTCGCGCCAGTGCCGGTCGGGCATGCGGCGCCCGGTGCTCTCGTCGATGATGACGACCTTTTCCTTCTCGATCATGTAGTGCTGGTCGCGCTGGAACCGGTAATGGGCCTGCAGCGCCTGCTCGATGGCGTCGTGCAGCTTGTCCATGGCCTCGGCGTGCTCGCCGCGGGGCGGGTTGGAATAGCGCACCAGTTGGCGACCGGCCTCGTTCAGCTCCAGCTTCTGCTTCTGGGGGTTGAAGGTGAAGTGCTCCTGGTACTGCATCTGCCGGGCCAGGCCGTCGGCCCAGAGGTAGACCACGCATTCCTCGGGGCTGGCAGCCCGGGTCTCGCCCGAGATGATCAGCGGGGTGCGGGCCTCGTCGATGAAGATGTTGTCGGCCTCGTCCACCAGCGCGAAATGATGGCCGCGCTGCACACGCGGGTCTTCCGCGGTCTTGGACTTGGCCCCGCCGCGGGACCAGGCGGACCAGAATGGCTGGCTACCCCCCTGCTGGTCGCCTCCCGCGAATTTGAGGCGGTCACGCAGGAAGTCGAACCCGAATTCACTGGCCGTGCCGTAGGTGATGTCCATCCGGTAGGCGGCCTTGCGCTCCTGCTCGGGCATCTGCTGCTGCAGCACGCCCACGCTGAGGCCAAGCAGCTTGTACAGCGGATCCAACCACTCCTTGTCACGCTTGGCCAGGTAATCGTTCACCGTGGCCACATGCACGCCCTTGCCGGACAGGCCGTGCAGGCAACCGGGCAACGAGGCGATGAGCGTCTTGCCTTCCCCCGTGGCCACCTCGGCGAGCGCGCCGCCGAACATCACCGTGCCGGCGGCGAGCTGCACATCGAACGGCCGCAGCCCCAGGGTGCGTTTGGCCGCCACGCAGACCAGCCCGTACTGCTCGGGCAGGATGCGCCACAGCGATTCACCACCGCGGACGCGCCCCTTGAACTGCTGGCACTTCTGGGTGATCTCGAGGTCGGTGAGGTTGTCGAACTCACGCTCCCAGTGCCGGATATGGGCGATCTGCAAGGCAGCCTTGGCCAGCCTGCGGTCCCAGGGCCCGCCGATCAGGGACAGGATCTTGTTCTTGATGCGCCCACCGAGGCGGTTGGGGGGCATGATCGCGCGGGCATCGGGCGCGAGGTGGGGACTGCCGTGGGGATGCTCCACCGGACGGATGCCGTCGGCGCCCTCAACGGGCAACGGGGTATCCGTGGTGTTGATCGTGTTCGGAACAGGTCTGGCGGTGGACAAAACCCAACTCCGGTACAACGCCCAGAAAAGCACCATCCCAATCGGCTCATTCTATCCGCCAGTCCCCAAGAAAGCAGCGCATTTCCAGCTGATCAGGCTGCTAAATGCCCCGCCCCACCCGCGGCAGGACCGGCTCGACGATCCTAGCCTTCTCTTTTTTCCCATCTTGCCCAGCCGGAACATTTTGGGTGAGCCCTTGCAGGACAACGGGTGAACCGCCCGCCGCATCTGCTAGTGTTGGGGTAGAAGATACGCATTCAGGTCTGGCTGACTTTTGACGGAGATTTTTGATGCGCTGGCTGAAATCAACGGTCCCCGCCGCGACGGCCTTGGCCCTTGGATTGCTGGCGATCCTCGCCGGCAACGGCTCGGCCCAGAAGCCGGAAACTGTCGAATTGTTCAACGGCCAAAACCTGCAGGGGTGGTACTCCTGGATCAAGGGGCGCGGGAAGGGTGTCGACCCGAAAGAGGTCTTCTCGGTCAAGGAAGGGTTGATGCGAATCTCGGGGGAGGAGTGGGGCGCCATCACCACCGAGAAGGAGTTCGGCAACTACACGCTGACCATGGAATACGGCTGGGGCGGCAAGGTGTGGCCTCCTCGGGAAAAATCGGCCCGGGATTCGGGGCTGGTGTTGCACTGCGTGGGCAAGGACGGGGCCCACAGCGACAGTTGGATGCTGGGCCTCCAGGTCAACATGATCGAGGGCGGCACCACCGACCTTTCCATCCTGGGCAAAAGCCCGGACCACACCTTCCAATCGCCCGCCGAGGAGCGGCCGGCTTCCGGCAAGAAGGGATGGTATTTCAAGGAAGGGGCCCCCGGTCACACCTTCGGACCGGGGGAGCGCCTGCTTTGGGGCGACAAAGACCCCAACTGGACCAACACCCTGAATTTCCGCTCCACCAAGGATGTGGAGAAACCGGCCGGCCAATTCAACACCATGGTGGTGGTGGCCAAGGATGACACGCTTTCGGTCACCCTGAATGGCAAGCTGATGACCAAGGCCAGCGGGCTGAAAGTCCAGAAGGGCAAGATCCAGTTCCAGTCCGAGGGGGCCGAACTGCTGATCCGACGGATGTCGCTGCAACCGGCCAACTAAACGGCTATCGACCGCCCGGACGACCGCCCTTTTTGCCGTTGCCACCGCCCTTGGGGCGGCGGGTCTTGACCGGGTATTTGGGCTTTGGGCCCCGGTTTGGTTCGGGTGGCTCGTCGCGGTCGCCGCGCCCCACCAGTTTCAGGTCCAGGTGCAGCCGTTCCTGGTCCACCCGGAGGATGGACACCCGCACGGCGTCTCCCAGGCGGAAACGCTTGCCGCGCCTGCCGGTCAGTTCGTGGCCATCCTCATCGAGCGAGAACCAATCTTCCCCCAGCGCGCTGATATGCACCCTGCCCTCGAATGGCATGGTGACACCCTGGGCGAAAATGCCGTAATCGGCCACCCCGGTGATGACCGCCTCGTACTCCTCGCCCTGGCGGTCCGCCAGGTAGGCCAGGATCCGTCGCTTCACCAACTCGCGCTCGGCGGCCTCGGCCCGGCGCTCGCAGTGGCTGCAGTGGTCCGCCAGTGATTCCAGCTCGCGCTGGTCGAAACCGGCGCGGCCTTCCTTGTGCCAGCGCGTCAACTGGCGGTGGACCACCAGGTCCGGGTAGCGGCGGATCGGCGAGGTGAAGTGGCAGTAGTACCTGGCCGCCAGCGCGTAGTGCCCACCCGCCTCGGCGCTGTAAACAGCCTTTTTCATGCTGCGCAGCAGCGCGAAATGGATGGCGCGCCCCTCGGGCTTGCCCTTGGTGCGCTCCAGCAGGCGACCGACCTCGAACCGGTCTTCCGGATGGTCGAGGGTGTAACCCACCCTGCCGACGAACCGGCCGAAACCGCGCAGCTTGTAGGGGTCCGGATCGGGGTGGGACCTGTGGAGAAACGGGACACGGTTGGTCTCCAGTTCCTCGGCCACGGCCTCGTTGGCGGCCAGCATGAACTCCTCGATCACCGAATGCGCCACCAGATGCTGCCGCCAGTGCGCCCCGGACACGCGATTTTCCTCGTCGAAATCCAGCCGGGCCTCGGGCATCTGGAGCTCCAGGCAACCGCGCCGGTGGCGGCGGCGGTTCAGCACGGCCGACAGGTCGCGCATTCGCAGCAGGTGCTGGCGCAGGGCCTCCTCGGCGGCATCGGGGCAGGGGGCCTCGCGGTCGATCAGTTCCTGCGCCTGCTCGTAGGCCAGGCGCTTGGCCACCTTGATGGCGCCGGAGACGAAGCGCCGCCGGGTCACACGGCCCTCGGGGTCCATGTCCAGCAGCACGCTTTGCACCAGCCGGACCTGGCCCTCCTGCAGGCTGGCCACCGCGTTGCTGATGGACTCGGGAATCATCGGGATCACCTTGCCGGGCAGATAGACGCTGGTGGCGCGATTGCGCGCCTCGCGGTCCAACGGCCCACCGGCGGGTATCAAGGCACCCACATCGGCGATATGGACTTTCAGCAGCCAGTGGCCCTTGGCATCGCGGCTCACCCAGACGGCGTCATCGAAATCCTTGGCGTCGACCGGATCGATGGTGATGGTGGCGTCGGCTGTGAAATCCTCGCGCCCCAGCAACAGGGCGGCCTGATCGCTGAATGACTGGGCGATGCGGTGCGCCTCTTCCTCCGCCGAAGGGGGAAAATCCACCGGCAGCTCGTGGGAACGGATGACCGCCAGCAGGTCCACTCCCAGCTCGCCGCGCTGGCCAAGGACCTCGAGGATCACGCCGCTGCCATGCGGGTCACCCGGCATCGGCAGGTTGATGATTTCCACCACCACCATGTCGCCCGGCTTGGCCCCCTTGGCCCCCAGGTCGCCCACACGGACACTGTGGGAAAACATCGCCCCGTCGAGGCGGACGCGGGGTTCGCCATCACGGAGGTAGACGGTGCCCACGAACTTGGTCTGCTGACGGCGGGCCATGCCCACCACCTTGGCGGTCTCGATGGTTCGGGCGCCGCGATCGGTGGGAACCCTCGCCCGCACCAGGCGCACCAGAACCTCGTCGCCGGGCTTGGCGCCCATCGACTCGCCGCTCTTGACGCGGAACACGCGGTTGTCCGGGGCCGCCAGCCGCACGATTTCCCGGCCGCGCTCGTCCTTGGCAAAGACCGCGGGAATCCCCGCCCGGGTAGCCGGCGCGGCCAGCTCGTAACCCTTGTTGGGCCCCTGGGTGACGCGGCCCGCTTGCTCCAGGGCGCGAAGCACCTGGCGAAGCTCACGGTACCCCTGGTCATCCAGGCCCAGGTTCCTGGCCAGGATACGGGGCCGGGCCGGCTTGTAGCCCATGGCCGACATGGTCTCGAGCAGGCGGGCCTCCAGGGCGGACCTGTCATCACCCGTGGAATCCGGGCCCGTGACTGGATCGTCCATGGTGCGCCTCCGGGGGAACGGAAGGAAGTGGTCAGTCGGCCTGGCCGGGCTGGGTGCCCCGGTACAGGCGGCGCTGCAGCGTGGCGTGCATGGGCGTCCATGACCCGCCAGCCCGGTCCTCCCGCAAATGACGCATCGCCATGTTCATGCGGGAGTCCATCAGATCGATCTGGTGCAGGGCGATCGCCTCGGGGGTCATGGGCACCCTCGGGCTGCCGAATTCCAGACTGCCATGGTGGCTGAGCAGCATGTGCATCACCCGCAGGCGCAATTCGGCGGGGAAGGGCTGGCCCATCAGCTTCTCGGCCTGGGCGATGAACCCGTTCACCATCTCCTGGCCCAGCGCGAGATGACCCAACAACTGGCCCTCATCGGTGTAGCTCAGGCCCTTGGTGCTGGAAAGTTCGCGGATTTTGCCGATGTCGTGCGTCAGGCAGCCGACCAGCACCAGATCCCGGTCAACACCCGGGTAGAGCGGGCAGATCCTGTCGGCCAGCTCCATCATGCAGACCACATGCTCGAGCAGTCCGCCCGGGTAGGCATGGTGGGCCGACACCCCCGCCGGTGTGGCGCGAAATCCGGCGACCGCGGCCTGGTCCAGCAAAATGGTCTCGCCCAATGCCCGCAAAGGGAAGCTGGAAATGCCGCGCACCAACTCGTTGGCCCGGTGCAGCAGCCGATCGGCGTCGTGATCGGGGGCGGACTGGAACTCGGACGGGTCCATGCCGTCCATCGCGGATTTCTCCACGCAGGTCGCGATCACCTGCAGGGAGCCCTGGTGGGCCTGCACCCGGCCCCTGATTTTCACCAGGTCGCCATCGTCAAAGCCGGCGAAGACCGATTGACCGGCGTTCCACATCCGGCAGTTGATGACACCGGTGCGGTCGGCCAGGTCCAACTGGAGATAAAGATTGCCGTGCCGGTTGGCTCGCAATTGCTTGTCACGGGCCTGGTAGACCTCTTCCAACTGGTCACCTTCCCGCAACATCCCCACGCTTTTGCGAACCATCGCGCCTCCCGATCCTTGAAAAAAACCGCACCCGAAAAAGCTCACTCTTTCCCGGCAACCGATCCGGCCTGTGCCCCGCCCGAGGGCAGTGTGCAGACGCCATCCTTGCAGGGAATCAGGCTGAACCGGTTCCTGGCCACCCACAGGTAGGCCTTTTGGCCAATCCAGCCCACTCCGGGAAGATACAGAAGCGGGGCAAAAGGGGCCACAAGTGGCAATCGCCAGGCAATCATGCGGAACGCCGCAAAACCCGCGCGTACCTTCTCACCACAGCAGGAAACCGCATGCATTTCCGCTTCCATGGCGGCGTAGGACAATGGCGGCTGCAGCTCCGGCACATTCGCGGCATCCCGGAAAGATTTGCATTCCAGACGGTTGAACCAGTCCAAGCGCTTCAACAGCTTCACAGAGGCTTGGCAGAACGGGCAAAAACCATCAAAAAGCACCAGCAGCTTGCCGTTGGGAATATTTGCCAGGTTTTTGGTTTTGCAACCCGGGGAGTTGAGGTGACGGCTGTGCATGGCGGCTACCCTCCTCCCCGGCGGTGACCCGGCGTTTTGGAACATCCCTTGGGATTTTCCCGGGCAGGAACAGCCCGGAAGCGCCTGTTTTATTCTATCCCCAGATCACCCCCGGGTGTGGAATTATGGGGAAAAACACTGTATTTTCACAGCAACAGAGCCCGGTTTCCCCCGCAGGGTGCGTTGCTTCCGCCCAAGCGTTCTTGTCAGCACTGGATGAGCCATGGAATCGAAAAAACCTTGTGAAAACCTGTTGGCCGTGGATCTGGGGGCGGAAAGCGGGCGACTGATTGCCGGAGCGTTTGATGGCAACACTTTGGATATCGAAGTGTTGCATCGTTTCCCCAACCGCCCGGTGCGGATGCTGGACCGCCTGCATTGGGATCTTCCGGACCTGCACCGGGAAATCCTGAACGGCTTGCGCCTGGCTGGCCAGAAACTGGGCCGGATCGCCTCGGTGGGCGTGGACACCTGGGGGGTGGATTTCGCCTTTTTGGGCAAGGACGGAGGCCTGCTGGGCAACCCGCGCCATTACCGCGACCCCCATACCGAAACCATCATGGACTCGGTTTTCCAAACCATCCCCAAGCGTGAGTTGTATGCCCGCACCGGCATCCAGTTCATGCGGTTCAACAGCCTGTTCCAACTGGCGGCGCTGAAGCGTGACCGGTCCCCCCTGCTGGATATCGCCGACCGCATGCTCTTCATGCCCGATGTCTTCCATTACCTCCTTTCAGGCGTGGCGGTGAACGAATACACCGACGCCAGCACCAGCCAGATGATCCGGCCGGACACCCGGGAGTTCGACACCGACCTGCTGGCCAGGCTGGGTCTGCCCACCGGGCTCACCCGGTCGGTCACCCTGCCCGGAAGCGTGATCGGCAAACTGGCCGAGGTGGTGGCCAAGGAGACCGGCGTCTCCAACTGTTCCGTGACCGTGCCGGCCACCCATGACACCGCCGCCGCCGTGGCGGCGGTTCCGGTGGACCGGGCCCGCTGCGCCAGTGGCAACTGGGCCTATCTCAGTTCGGGGACCTGGTCGCTTTTGGGCCTGGAATTGGCCGCCCCCCGCACGGATGACGCCGCCTTCGCCGCCAATGTCACCAACGAGGGCGGGGTGAACGGGACCATCCGTCTGCTGAAGAACATCATGGGCCTCTGGCTGATCCAGGAATGCCGGCGCGCCTGGGAACGGGAAGGGCGGGAGTTGGGTTACGAGGAACTGGTCCGCCTGGCGGCGGAGGCGGAACCGTTCCACGCGCTGGTTGATCCCGACTGCGGCGACTTCCTGCTGCCCCCGCACATGCCCAAGGCCTTTGGCGGCTTCTGCGCCCGAACCGGCCAGCCCATGCCGGAAGGGCCAGGTCCGGTGGTGCGCTGCGCCATGGAAAGCCTGGCGCTGAAATACCGCATGGTGCTGCGCACCCTGGAGGCCGTCTCCGGCCACCAGGTGGAGGTGCTGCATGTGGTGGGGGGCGGTTGCCAGAACAAGCTGCTGTGCCAGTTCACGGCCGACGCCTGCGGCATCCCGGTGGTGGCGGGACCGGTGGAGGCCACCGCCATCGGCAACCTGCTCACCCAGGCCATGGGGGTGGGTCTGGTGAAAACCCTCGCCGACGCGCGGGAGGTGGTGCGCCGCTCGTTCGAGGTGCACACCTACGAGCCCCGCAACACGGCCCGGTGGGACGCCCAATGGGATCGCTTCCAATCGCTGGTGGGCCGTTGAAAAACCCGGCGTGGCATTCTCTGGAGCCCCTGGGTGACCAAGGGGTGATTGTGCGCTTTGCCACCGAGGAAAGGGCCTTGGCCTGGGCCGCCGCCGCGCGGGAGATACTGCCGCATGAGGTGGTCGCGGCCTACCGGAGCGTGGCGGTATTCGCACCGCTTGCGGATTGGGAGATCGGCAACCTGACTGAGCGATTGGCGGCCATCGTGCCGGCCAATCGTGGAATGGTCGGGAGACTGATCGAGATACCCTGCTGCTACGAGCTGGGCGCTGACCTTGGGGAATGCGCCGAGTCATTGAAAATGACCACACAGGAACTGGCCCGACTGCACGGCTCGGTCGATTATCAGGTTTTCGCCATCGGCTTTATCCCTGGATTTCCCTACATGGGCTGGCTGCCCGAACCGATCGCGGGGCTGGACCGGCTGCCCTCGCCCCGCACCCGTGTCCCGGCCGGCAGTGTGGGGATCACCGGCCGGCAAACCGGCATCTACCCGGCCGAGGTGCCGGGAGGCTGGCGCCTGATCGGCAAAACACCCTGCCCGTTGGCCGATCTGACCGAGGGAGAATCTGGCTGGTTCGCGTTGGCCCCCGGCGACCGGGTCCGCTTCCGGCCCATACCCGAGATCGAATTCAATCGCCTGGCTGGATGTCGTCCCACGGTGCTGGAGCCCCTGTCATGAATCGGACCCGCTTGTTTGTCTACGGCACTCTCAAACAGGGATTTGGGTCCCATTCCCTCCTGGATGGGGCGGAATACCTGGGCCCCTGCTCGACAGGCCCCGGTCACTTCCTGCTGGACTGCGGCAACTACCCGGGCATGGTCCGTTTGGCCGGCTCAAAGGCCGTGCAAGGTGAGCTATATTTGGTGGATGCGGCCACCCTGGCTCGTTTGGATGAGCATGAGGGCGTGCCCACCTTGTACACCCGCGAGTCGATTGAACTTGAGGGAGTGGAGGGAGAAGCCGAGGCCTATTTTTACCGCAGGCCGATGGCCGGGAAGGCACTGATCCCGGAGGGAATATGGACCGGGGTCAATCCCTGACCCCGGCCCAGAACAACTACCACCTACCCTGAACTTACCGACTACCCGCCACCCACACGCCTACCGCACCCTGGAAGGCGAAGAAGTCGTCAAGGACGCTGAGGTCGGTAGCGTTGAAGGCCTTGACCTGGGCGGACTGAGTTTGGGTGCCGGCGATGATGTCGGCCTTGCCATCCTGGTTAAGGTCGGCGCTGGCCACGCTGACCCCGCCGTTGAAGCTGGTGGCGAAGGCGTCGAAGGATTGTTTCTGGCTGCCGTCGGCGCCGCTGAAGACCTTCACATGGGGGTCGCCGCCGGGGCCCGCGCCGGTGAGGATGTCGGCCTTGCCGTCGCCGTCCACATCGCCGGCACCCACATTCACGCCGCCCTTGAACTGGGGCAGGTAGGCGTAGAAGGAGTAGATGGCCTG
>Ga0315905_10000434_pt1 | contig 45768 bp, 37 predicted proteins | sample LakEriMetagenome_5_FD_203522 | JGI IMG/M metagenome (GOLD analysis project Ga0315905, IMG submission 203522) | Freshwater fungal communities from buoy surface, Lake Erie, Ohio, United States - Buoy 4 MA121 | ecosystem: Environmental > Aquatic > Freshwater > Lake | place: USA: Lake Erie, Ohio...
GCGGCCCCGGCAACCACTATGCCGCCCCTCCGGGGCTGGTTTTTTGGGTAAACAGAGAGGTCGTTTACGAGACCCACATTGTGGTACGGGTCGACATCGAAATGCCTGTGGTAGCGACCGCCGCAGGTTTGGAGAGGAGGGGGATTTTCTCCATCGGGCCCCGGGGCCTCGCGGCCCCGGCAGGCACTATGCCGCCTCTCCGGGGCTGGTTTTTTGGGTAAACAGAGAGGTCGTTTACGAGACCCACATTGTGGTACGGGCCGACATCGATCTGCCTGTGGCGGCGACCGCTACCGGATAGCCACGCATCTATCTGGCCGAAGTCGACTGGCGACGACGTAGGCTTCGGAGTAGCAGTGCAAGTCCGCCAAAGACGCCGAGACTTGAAGGCTCTGGTATGGCGCCAGGAATGACGACTTCGCGATAGGCAATTTCCGAGAAGCCGGTCTGTGTCAAGTCGCCCCAGTTGGTAACAATTTCCAACTTGATGAAGTTCGCCAGAATCGGTGTGGTGAACTCGATGTACTGCGCACTGCTCGTTGTTCCGGTTTCCTGCAGGAAAACGAATGGGTTACCGCTGACAACTGTGTAGGTGGTGGACGTCGCTGTGCCTAGGGGGTCCAGCGAGTAATAGAGATTGACTGTCTGTATTCCAGTCGATCCTGGGAGCCTGCTGGTCGGTGGTGGAAGATTGTCTGTGTCTCCAGAGTTCATATTCCAAAGGTAAATTCTGTCGACCAAACCGCTACCTGCCATGGTCAGATAGATATTCCCAGTGGTGAGACCCGTACCACTTAGCCAAGCATTGGAAGGGTCGGCGTTGTCGTGGAGGTCGGTGGGGACGTGCGGCGGATACCCGGGAAGCCCCAGTCCGTTGATGGTGGAAGCGATGAACGACGATGGGACCGCCGGATCCATGTCGGTCTCGGCGGTGACAAAGGCGATCAGAGCCCCATTTGCGTGGGAATGGGTTAAGAAAACGAGGGCTACGAAAGCCCAAAGACCGACAAGTGCTCGAATTTTCATCACCATGCCCTGCCGAAAAGGAGACCTTTAACGGTTATTCCGGATGTAAGGCTTAGGGTGATTGGGGGGTTTGGGGTGTCAAGTATTTTTGTTTTTTTAGTTTTCTTCTCCGAAGAAATGTTCGTCTTTCAGGGTTTGCGGAACGTGGGACCAGGGTGCGGGCCAACGGGTGACGAGGATGGAGTCGACTGTGTCCCAGGGAGCGATCTTCCTGGCCGATTCGGGAAGGCGCTGAGGTAGGAACCAGTAGGTGTAGGCCTGTTGCTTGATGGGCGAATCGAACCGCACCACATCGCATCGATCGCGTCGGTAGCCGATCTCGGAGTTCCCTTGTGGATCCCAACCTTCCACACGATCCAGCGACTCAGCGACACGCGGCATTTGAGTGGGCGGGTAGTACCAAAGCTCCCCAGCGACCCAGTCGTCTCCTTCCAGCAGTGCGGGAAAGGGCCCAAGATCATACAGTGCGGCTCGCACCATTGCTGGTTCAATGCGATCGGGGGGAACTGGCCACGTCGATTGGCGGAGCCTACCGCGCATCAGCGTGCCGTAGACAAAGAATCCGCAGGGCTCCATTGCCAGATCTCACTTCTAACGAATCAAACGAGCTGTCAGCGTTGCGGAGCGAAATGATTCCATGAGTCGACTCGCACGAAGCCGCCGATCAGTCCATCGGAACGGCGTGTTCCTGAAGTTCTTCCAGGTCGACAAACTCCAGCGTCGAGATATGGGTGGCATCCAAAATGACCTGCGGTGCCTGACCTGCTGCCAGAGCTTCCTTCCAACGCAGCACACACAGGCACCAGCGATCGCCGTCCTGAAGTCCTGGGAAATCGTACTCCGGCATGGGAGTCGACAAGTCATTGCCGCGCATCTTCGAAAAGCGAAGAAATTCCTCGGTCATGACGGCGCAAACTAGGTGTAGACCAACATCGTCGCGGCCTGTATTGCAGCAACCATCCCGATAGAAACCGGTGCGTGGTGACATGCTGCAGGTCGCCAGTGGACCACCGAGGACATTCTTTGACCCAGCCATAAGATCACGACTCCCAAGGTACAAGTGGACGAGCGATACCCAGAGAGTCGACCTGGTAGGGGACCCAAAGTAGACCGAGCAGTTGGATGCGAAGATCGCTTTTGCGCATCGGAATCTCGATTGGATCTAGCTTCAGATTCTCAGGGCTGAACCGACCGGCGATCTGATCGACCTCCTGTCGGCATTCTTCTTCGATTCGATGCTGTTCTTGGAGCAGTTCATCGAGCGATTCTTCGGCGCGGATCACGTCGTTCTTCTGCGCCTGGGCTTTTCCAAGGCTGCGTGCGGCGGAGGATGCCTTACCAAGATTGCTCTTGCTGGCGATCTTGTTTCCCAGCAACGCACCGAAAATGGAAGCACCCAAGTTGATCAGCGACTGATTCTGCTGCGTTTTGGCTTGCTCACGTTCCCGTTGTACGCGATGTTCCGCGGTCAAAATTCGGGACTGCAACGATTTGAGTTTCGTTGCGTACTTGGCTTGCAGTTTCTCCACTTCGGCGTCGCGGGCTTCTCGTGCCTGCATTGCCATTTCGATTCGGGCATCCTCTTCATCTTGCCCCGGAAGGCTCGACTTCTTCAGTGCTTTGCTTTGATAGATCATCAGCGGTTTATGTCGTAGCAGAAAATCTGCCAGCTGCTTTTCCCATTCTTTGTACTTCTTAGGATTGATCAAATCGGCAGAAACATCCCCGAAGAGGAATCCATCATCGGGGCTTGGGGATAGACGGATCGGCGAATTCCATTCGACCGCGCGGTCCCACACCGGTTCCGGGGTTCCTTCGCTGCAATCGACCAACCAATGAGCGTCCATCCAGTGATCGATGGCGGGAGACGCTTTGACGAAATGGAGGCTGGCCTGCGCGATCAGGGAGGGGCGATAGACAGTTTTTGCTTCGTGAGATGCAGCTCGGTCCGGGATCCAGAATTTTTCCGGAATCTCCGGCGGCAGGATTGGCCGCTTGCCGATTGGATTGCCAGTTGCCTTGGGAGGGAAGGCTGAGCCAATCTCCGACTTGGTTGGCTGGACGGAACTGGGATCGCCCTTCCGCTCCTTCATCAAGCCTTGAATCTGTGGCTTGGATAGTGGGCCGCGGAGGAACGAAAGAGCCCATCGCGTTTGAAAAATCGTCGGTGCATCGTCGTGAACATTGTTCATCAGAAAGACGCGGTTGCCCAGCGCCGACAACGTCTGGCTCATTTCCGCTCGAGAAAAAGACTGCCCCTGGCTGTTTGCAGCTCCTTCCAGCCCATCTAGAACTCGGTCCTTATCGCGTTGGGTCTGCAAGCGACCGAGGAACCAAGTTCCCATATTGGCCAGACCTTTGTAGTCGATATCGGCGGGATTCTGAGTCGCCAGGACGATGCCGATGCCGAAGGCGCGAGCTTGTTTCAGCAGCGTCATCATCGGTGTTTTGGAGGGTGGCTTGGCGGTCGGTGGGAAGTAGCCGAAAATCTCGTCCATGTAGAGGATCGCGCGCAAGGAACTGGTTCCTGGCTGTGACCGCATCCATCCAACGAACTCGCTGAGCAGTAGCGTCACAAAAAACATCCGTTCGGCATCATTCAAATGCGAGATGGAAAGCACGCTGATGCGAGGTTTTCCGCTGGGGGTATAGAGCAACCTTTGGATGTCGAGCGGTTCTCCCTGCAGCCAGCCAGCGAAGGAGGGTGATGCCAGCAGGTTATTGAGTGTGTTGGCTAGTTTGGCTCTTTGATCTCCGGGCATGAACGATTCCATGTCCAATACCCCGATTCGATCGATTCCCGGTGTTTGGATTTTTCGAATCAGTTCGGCAAGATCCAGATCCTTTCCCGATCGCCATTCGCGATCGAAGATTGTCGCCAACAGAATGTGTTCCCGACTGCTGAGTGGATCGGCATCGATCCCCAGGAGGGCTAGAATGCCGGAGGCAGCAGAGGAAACCATCTCGCGAAAAGCGTCGTCATCGTCGAGGACTTCCTGAGGTGGGGCGTCAAAGCTCTTCAGGGCAGTGAGTGGGGTTCCTGTGCTGCTACCAGGAGTGTAGATCTGCATATCGACAGCATCGCGAAGTCGTTGGATCCGCGCACCATTCTGGTCCCAGGAGGCCAGGCCCTTCTCCCATCGCTCCGCCGTCTGCGCTGCTAGTTCCTCGATCGTCACCCCTTGCTTGGTCGCTTCCCCTTGCTCCAGGTAGGGAAGAAAATCACTCGGCTTCAGCTGGGGGAAGGTGAGCAGTAGGTTACCCAAGTCGCCTTTGGGGTCGATGCAGATGGCAGGGATGCCATCGATTGCAGCTTCTTCGAGTAGCGAAACGCAGAGACCGGTTTTCCCGCTCCCTGTCATGCCGACGCACAGGGCATGGGTGGTCAGGTCTCGTGCGTCGTAGTCGATTCGACGCGACCCGAGTTCCCTTTTCGCCAGGTCGTATTCCTTGCCCAGATAGAATTTGCCAAGTACCTCGTAGTCCGGTAGCTTTTCCATTCTGCGCTTCTCACTCCCGCAAGTCTTATTGGCTTCATTTAGCCGCCGTTTGCTCGCCAAGTTCGTCAACGGCGATGGCCGCCTCATGGTAGCAAAGGATGGTGCGGTTTCGCAGTCCTGGATGGAGCGATCGGGCTAGGGATTCTCCTTGGAGTCAAAAAGTTCCAACGGTGAATGATGTGAAAAATGCTTGGCCATCGTGGCAAACTGGGGCACCGTAGGTTCGCGTGGAAGGAAACCGACGGATGGTGCCTCGGGGCCAAAACGGGGCGGCAAAAAGATCTTGGTTTTGTCGTAGATGGTTGTGGCATCCGATCGCCTGCGAACCCGATCAGCCGCCCCGGAGCGGTAGTGAAAGAACGAGTCGATCCCGCCAGCACGATGGGTCCTTAGGTCCACTGTGTTCGACGTCTAGACCACGGTTCCATGCCGGAGTAAGCGCCCCATTTCAGCGGAACGGCGCGAACTACCCTGTCGTTTTGCGTTCACGGAAGCACACCAGAGGGCGGCGTCATCCCGCTTCTGTTTGGAAGAAGGTGGAAGCTCTTGCCCTCCTCGGGAGAGAGGTAAATCGATCCCAGGTAGGCATCGAAGCTTGCATCGGTAGCGCTTGCCCAGCACGCTGCATGATTCCGACTGCTGTTGGTCCGTTGGATACTACTGCGGCAGGCCGCGAGCCATTAGACGCTCTTCCATAGAAGGGTGCATTGCAGGGATCGCCACCCACAACGACTCCCGATATGCACTTCTCTGGTAGGGGTGGTTAAGGGAACGTCTTGGGATCGCCAAGAGAGCACCGTTTGGCCAGGGAAGATTGGCCCCTGTGTGTTTGCGGGGAGTTCTCGAAGAGCCGGGGGAAATTGGTCGGAGACAACCCTTGTGATGCGCTAAACTGGGTGCGATTCAATAGAAAACGGACGACCCAAATGGTCGTCCGTTTCCGTGGATAGCTGGCCTCTGTTTTGGAACCACTTATGCTTTCGATTCTTGCAATTTTTCAGATCGGCGGCGACGAGCGGAGCGGATTCCCGCTGCGCAGGCACCGATGCCACAAATAGCAAGCGTGGAGGGTTCGGGTACTGGATTAACTGTGAAGGTACCGACCCAATTTTGGGTGTTTCCCAAGTAGGGATCCTCAGGTCCTGCGAAAGTTGAATCAATCCCAACTGCGTAATTTGAAGGTGTTACTCCGAAACCACTCCCCAATGAGACAGCGGACAGGGATGAGGAGGGATCGATTGAGATCCAGTTAAGCGTGCGCGTGGCTGGATCAAAACTATTCACAAGAACGAGCGGATGGGTGGCAAAGATATCAATCCCGCCAATCGACAAGGACAAATTGGTGATCGCTCCAGCGACAGTGTCGTCGGCATCGAAGGTCCCGACGAAAGTGGATGGTAGGCTAGTAAACGACCATGGGACATAGGCTCCTGGGGCGTTTGGTGCTGCGGTCACTTTGACGCTGATGCTGTATGACACAATCGCGGCCTGAACCTGTGCCTGCATGGCGAACATTCCCGCCAAGCACGCTATCGTCAGCCTGAAAGCTCGTAACATGCGCACGTTCTCCTCTCCTACTAAGAATTCAATCAACCGCACGATGCCTCCCGAAAAATAGGTAGCTCGTCACGACGCTCCAACATTAGCTAGCTCGAAAGATTTGTGCAACCATTCAATCCGGAAAAAAAGGAAATCATTTTCCATCTGGGCTTTTGTTTTGGTTATGGTCGCTTCACTGCCGCGACACAGTCGCAAGCTCTTCGATGGCTTCGGCTGGAACAAAAGAACTGGGCGGTTTGCGCCGTACCGCCGGAAAGGCGTAGTAATTCTGGCATGGCACGGTTATGACGCAGCGATTGGAACTCGACCCACGAACCTGCAGAATTGTCGGATGGCCCCTGAAATGGCCGGCATGGATCTCCGAAACGGTTGCAGAGCGCAGCGGTGAAGTTTTGGAGTGCAGGGTTCAAAGAAGCGTGGCTTGGAGTCGCCGGGGAAAGATGCCTGACACCGCCTCAAGAACAGGGGCAGAAGCCACTGGGGGCTCGTGAACTCCCCTGCGGGTGGAATCGTTCGGCCATTGATGGATGGGCCAGGCCTGTTTACGGCGGGGGGCTGGAGCAAATCCCGTGCGACCCCAGCTTTGATCTTCCATTTTTCAGCAGTTTTTGAGACAGTCCGCACTCGATTGCTGGCTCTTCAGTTACCCAGATGGGTTTGTGGGTAGGGAGTGGATGCGAACCAGCCGATCCAAGCAGTTGAGGGGATTTCGATGAGCCAACCATCTAGAGGATCGGAAGACTGGTCGCTTCGTGTTTATCCTGTCCCCGATAGCGATTGCGGGCGGCGGGTGCTGGAGCGGTGGTGCCGGGATCGATTGGAATCGGCCTTAAGGCAATTGACACAACGGATCGGCCTGGACTGCCTGATGCAGGATGGCCCTAGGATGATCGCTGCCGACAGACAGTCGGAGAGCGCCTGCGACTGGACCACTTTTCGGTGGGCTACAGCGGACAACAACAGCATCGGCTACCTGTCGATCGAGTCGCGGTGGCTTAGGCGATGCCTTGCAGGGTTCCTGGGTGAGAGATCCGAATTGCGGCTGCCGGAGGGTGCCTTGAGCCGTCTGGAGCTGTGCCTTGCGGAGTCGGCGATTCAACCTTTGGGGATGATTCTGAGCGAACGCGTTGCTTGTGGGATTGGAAGTCCAGCCTTCACTGCGGTCTATGGCTCAACGATATCTCCATTCGACTCCCAAGGGATGGAGGCTGGTTGGACGCTGTGGCAAGTTAGCTGCCGAGCGGGAGAGGTCACGGGTGTCATTCGCTTGGCGATCCACGGACGAATCGTTGAAGAGGTGTTGGTTGGATCGGGCGAAGCAACCGGCATGCACGATTCGAATGACGAAACCGCGATGCGCTTGGACGCTCTTCTGGTGCAGGCGCAGGTGAGTGGGGAGGGATGGAGCGACCTTCAGAAGGGGGATCTCGTCGACTGTCAGCGATCGGTGGAGGAACCGGTTCTGCTCTGCATTGAAGGCAAGCCAGAATATTGGGCAAAGCTTGGCTCGGCGAACGGTCGTCGAGCGGTTCAGATTTTGAGCGCGGTCGAGTGATGATCGAGATGCAGTCATGAAGGCGGCGAAGGTGCAAAGTCCGTGCTGGGGGCAATTTCCATCCGTTTGAATTTCGTCGGACTGCGGAGAAATTCTCAGGTGCGTCTGCTACGCCGACCGCAGAAGACCGATTTCGGGAGCGACCATGTCAGGTCCAGCAATGAATGGCGGTGACACTTTGGGCCCAGAAGAGGAAGAGATCTCTCGGGCTCATCAATTCTTGATTCGGACGGCCGAGCTTCTTCATCGCTATGGAACGCCGTCGCATCGGTTAGAACGCGTGATGACCTATCTCTCGCAGAAGATGGGGATCGAAGGGGTTTTTCTTTATACCCCGACGGCTCTGGTGGTCTCCCTGGGGGCTGGGAAGCGCGAGCGAACGTACATGAGGCGGATTGAATCGGGGAGTGTGGATGTCGACAAGCTGATTCGCTTTGATGGGGTGCTGGATTCGATCAGTGATGGCAAGACCACGGTACCTGAGGCGCTGGCGCAGATGGAGTCAATCGCCGCATCGCCGCCTCCCTTCGGATTTGGCTTGACGTTGATGTCCGTGGGGTTGGCTTGCGCCGTCGTGGCGGTACTATTTTCCGGCGCGCCGCTGGAGATTCTGTTGGCGGCATGCATTGGGATGGGGTTGATCGTCATTGAATGGTGGCTGGGGAAATGGAAGTACGAAACAGGGCTATTGTTCCCTGTTGCCGGATTCGTAGCCGCAGCCGGAAGCCTCGCGTTTGCTCATTGGGTCCATCCGATCGACGACCGCATTGTGACCTTGGCGGCGCTCATTGTGCTGCTGCCAGGTTTTCCGCTGACCATTGCCCTGACAGAACTTGCGATGGGGCATTTGTCGGCGGGGGTGGCGCGACTGGCAGGCGCTTTAGTGACGCTGCTGACGTTGTTTCTTGGGGTCGCGATCGCATGGCGCATCGCAGAACCGTGGCGCAGTCTGCCGGAGGAGCGGCTGATGCTGCCTTGGTACGCTTCCTGGGTGGCGGGAGCGGTCGCACCGATCCTTTTTTCGATCCTGTTTCGTGCTAGGTTCGCTCAGTGGCCGGTGATCATCTTCGTCAGTTTTGCCGGATTCGCCGTCTCGCGTCTGGCCACCGCATCGATGGGAGTCGAGGTGGGATCGTTTCTGGGTGCTCTTGCGGTTGGCTGTGGCAGCAATCTCTATGCACGGCTTTGCAATCGTCCGGCGATGGTGCCCCTCGCGCCTGGGATGATCATTCTTGTTCCAGGTTCGTTGGGATATCGTTCCTTATCTGCGCTTCTGGATCAGCAGACGCTTCAGGGGGTCGAGTATGCCTTCGGCACCATGATTGTCGCCATGTCACTTGTCGGAGGACTGCTTGCCTCCAACGCCCTCTTGCCGCCACGACGGATCCTTTGAAAGGGTGCGTCTGGGATTTGCGTCGATTGCTTGGCCATCGCACCCAGTCACTCTCCCACGCGGAGGGTGAGATCGTTTTTTTACCCTCCCAGGGGGAGGGTGAGATTGTTCGCAAGTGTTGCTTGCCAAGGGGCGGGGCCACAGAAGTAGTCGGTTGGGGTAGCATGGTCAGCGATGGATGGAGTTGCGAGATAAGGCCGTCCCCGCTCGTTCCTCGCGACCCTCCCAAGGGGAGGGTGAGATTCATTTCAAGCCTTGCTTGCCAAGGGGCGGGGGCTAAAGAATTAGTCGGTTGGGGCAGCATGGTCTGCGGTGGATGGAGCTGAAAGATAAGGCCCTCCCCGCTCGTTCCTCGCGACCCTCCCAGGGGGAGGGTGAGATTGATCGCAAGTGTTGCATCGCCTGGGGAGGGTGAGATTGTTCGCACGCCTTGCATCGCACTGGGAGCGTGAGATTGATAGTGCTGGCTGTTCAGCCCCCTGCGTTTTGGCTCTGCCACCAAAGAATGGCCAAGAGTGCGACGGTCAGCGAGATAGCTGCTAGAGCTAGAAGGATGTTGATCCACTGCCGGGCGATCTGCTTGGAAGCTCGTTTGCTTTGCAGTCTTTTCTCAATGCTGCTTGGTTCGGCCGGTGCGATCGGTTTGTCCTTGGGTGCGCTACTTGAGGGGTTCTGAGTGACGCGCGACAGTCGCTGTCGATGTTTGCTGTCGGCATCACGACCTTTCGGTTTCTCGCCTTCGACGGGCAGTCGCAATAGGGGTGGGCGTGGAGGCAGTTTGGAGGTGTTCTGAATCCGTTCGAAGATCGCTTCGAACGCGTCACCCGCTCGAAGTTCCTCCTCCTGATTCGCCTGTCGCACTAGGTGTTCGGGGCGCAAACGCCCCTCACGAATCCATTTTTCGATACGCCCACCCTCCAGGCTGCCGATTCGCTGTGGGCCCTTTGGGCTGATCCAGTACCAACCTTCGTCCTGACCGCTTTCGGAACGTTGGCGAGCGGATCTGCCGCGGTCGCCGGTGGTCTTCTCTGTTGATCCGACTCGCTCATATTCCACGTCGATTACGGCGGGAGAGGCGGGTGGTTTGCGGCGCCGCGGTCGTGGTTCTCCCGAAGGTGGATCGCTTTGGGAAGCCTTGCGTTTCACTCTGGCGTTGTCGGCGTTGTCGGCGGGTTTTGGAGGTGGTTCCGAGTTGGTCGGAACGGGGTCGGTCGCATTCAGTGGTTCACTGACTGAGGGCGCGTCTTCCAGAGGGATAGAAAAGGGTTGATCGGCGGATGGGATGCGAAAGCGAACTCCGCAATCGGGACACTTGCCTCGCTTTCCGGCTTGGAAGTCTTTTAGATGCAAGGGTCTCTTGCAGGCGTGGCAAGCGAATCGAATCCCCATCACCCTGATCTCAATTGAAGTCGTTGTGGCAGTTGGTACAGGACTGGTCGATCTTGGCCGAAGCGGCTTTGACCGCATCGGCGTTACCTAGCGAGACCGCTTGCTGAAGGGATTCGGCATTGGCGATCATTTCCTCACACCACTTCACGTAATTTTCCTGATCGGCCTCCGACATGCCTGGCAATTTTAACGATTCCCCGATCGTTTGGATCAACTCCGCCATCTGAGCGAATTCCTCCGGTTGATCCTTGACCGCTTTGGGGTCCCCTGCCAGGGGGATCATGCGTTCCCGTAGAGTGGCCTCTAGAGTCTGCATGAGTGCGGCGCGATCAAGTGCTTCGGACCAGACGAATTCCTCTGCGGCACCTGCATCGGAGAGTGGATTTCCGTTGAGCATTTCGGCGAGATCCTGCAGGCGTAGTTTGGCTTCGTTGTAGGCTTGGGGGGAGCCGACTTTCGTTCCAGCAGCGACCCGCGCCCACTTTCGTTTGGCAAGGCCGGCACTCTTTTGCCAACGCACTTCTTCTGGGTATTCTTCGATGACTGCAAAGAGCAGTGCCAGCAGGGTGAATTCTCGGCGAGCGTCGTCGTAGCCTCCCCCGGCGAATTTCGCTGGGGTGGTCACAATGCTGTCCAGTCGCAGTTTGGATTCCTTGACTAAGGATTCCAGAGAACCGCTGGAGATCCTTTGCAGCCATCGAGAGTCGCCGGAGACTGACTCTGCGCCAGTTGGGTTGGTTGATGGTGCTTCGGCCAGGGCTGGCTGATCCATCACGGTGGCTGCTGAACCCGTGGTTGGATCGTCACCTTGAAGTTGGCTGGCGACGTCGGAGAAAAAAACTTTGTCCCAGTCTTTAGGCTGAAAGACAGGTGGCTTTTGACGCGGAGGACGTGGCTTGGTGGCTTGAGCCGATAGGAGCGAGATGGGAATCGCAAAGGTGAGGAAGAGGCCGAAAGAGCGAAGGGGAGGCGATGAAACTTGCATCGTTGGATCCTACTTGCCGTCGAAAGGTGTTGGATCCCGTCCATCCGATAGCCAGCACCGAAAGTTTGCGCGCCTCCGCATGGGCGGGGGCGGCATGGTACTTGAGGATCGAATTGGAAGGGCACCATGGGTGCTGCGATGACCGCAGCTTTCGGAACTTGGATCTGAGGACGATCCGATGGAAGCTTATAATAGCCTTCGATCGAGCAGGGCCGCCAGTGGATGGAGGGGAACGCCATGGATATGTTTGAGGAGGGTAAGGCACCGGAGGCATTGGAGCCTACCGTGGTGCGGCATCAGTGGACCTTTTCCCGCCATGCTATGGCTTGTCCCTTTGAAGTCCTGATGAATGCTGGACAGTACGTGGGGGGGCCAGAGGCGGCGCTTTCGGCGTTGGAGTTGGTGGGAGAGTTGGAGGCGAAATGGAGCGTCTTTCAGGAGGAAAGTGAGCTTTCGAGATGGAATCGCCTGCCTGAGAAGCTGGCGATGGAATTGACGGCTGACACGGCTCGTTTGATCGACGCGGGCTTGGATCTGGCTGAAAAGACTGGGGGAGCTTTTGACATCACCACCGGTCATCTGACGAAAGCTTGGGGCTTTTATCGGCGAGAAGGTCGTTTTCCCAGCCAGGAGCAGATCGAGTCGGCGATCCAAGCTACCGGGTGCCAGCATTTGTCCTGGGACTCGGACAAGCGAAAATTGAGCAAGCAGGTGGCGCTGCTGGAGATCAACCCAGGAGCGATTGGGAAAGGAATGGCTCTTGATCTGGCGGCCGAGCGATTCAGGCGGCAGGGAATGGTCGACGTTTTTCTTCATGCAGGTCAGAGTAGTGCATTGGCGATGGGGCAGCGTCAGGACGGGACAGGCCGCAAGGGCTGGGCGGTTCTGTTGCGGCACCCTTATCGGAAGAACGAAGTGCTAGGTGAGTTCCACTTGCAGGATCAAGCGCTGGGTACTTCGGGAGCGGCTCAGCAGTTCTTTTATTTTCAAGGCAAACGCTATGGGCATATCCTCGATCCGCGCACTGGGATGCCGGCGATGCATTGGCAGAGCGTTACTGTGGTGGCGCCGACGGCAACGCAGGCCGACGGAATCGCTACGGCTTGTTTCGTCATGGATCCAGAAGAGTTGCAGAGGTTTGCTTTGGCAAACCCTGAATTTGGAATGGTGGCGGTCGGACACGATTCCTCGCGAGGTCCATCTCCCATCCATGCCTACAACCTTGCCTCGGACCTCTGGTATCCAGCGAGGTAGTGATGTTGCGGGAAGATCTTTTTTTCACCTGAAGACAATTAGGCGCCATCAAGGCCAGGTGTCTGGGGTAACGGAAGCTGCGCGACCCAGTGCAGGATGGATTCGATCTTTCGATTCGAGGACTACCGAATGGTTTACAGAGAACCATTGGGAGTGACACCTTCCTCTGTTCCTATTTCTTAAGGTACGGCTTGGTCCCAAAGGCACTCGCCCCAACGGCGGACAAAGCTTTCTGAAGATCTAGGCAAAAGAAAAGCCGCGGAGGGGTTCCGCGGCTTTCCAGATCCGTCCAAGTTTCATCGGTATCCGATTACGACTGCTGAACGCGTAGTCGCTTGTTGATGTCGGTCTCAAGGACACCGAAGACAGCTTCGTGTCGCTGCACGGACATCTGAAGAGCGGCCAGCAGTCGCTTGGCGGTGTAGAAGTTCATGATGATCCGCTGCTTGACAACGATGGGATCGCGAGGGATCCCAACTGGCTGTGGATTCAGGCCGAAGTCCACAATCAGCTCTTCAGGAGAACCGGTCACGCGGCAAAAATTCGCATAGAGCGCCAGTGCATCTTCGTCCTTGACCTGGACCTGCACCATCTGCTGCTGTGGCTTGGCCACCTGTTCTTCTGCAGCCGATTCCACCCCGTCGTTATCCTTCGCCATGTCTTTCTACCCTCACTAAAAAAGATGAAACAGGAAAACATCTTCCCTGCCCTAAAACTCGAAATGAAACGTCTTCATGATGACTCGCGCCAGCCGCCAGCCAAGTGATTTCCAAGCTAAATGGATTTTTGCTTGCCCGCGGTAGCCGCTTCGAAGCGTCAGGTCGTGTTCTTCCAGGGGGACGCGTGCCTGATAAGAGACGCTTACCGGCATCATTTTTCCTGAAGCGTCCATTTTGGTTTCCAGAGCACCGCCTGCCTGAGCCGCCAGGTGAGCGGGGCTTTCCTTCATCTCTGCTTTGGAAATGTTTTCCAATGCGATGGTTCCCTTCAAACTTCGGAGTCTGGCCGATTCGGGGAGCATCTCCACCTCCTCGCCGCCACGGATCAAGTCGATATCGCCTTGATCGATCACCAGGATGGCATCCATGGCATTGTTGGCGCAGACCAGGCAGAGCAGGTCGGACTCCATGAAGAAGGCGTCGCGGTTGATTTCCGAGAAGGGGCTTCCCGTCCAGCCTGGTAGCTGGTCGCCATTTGCGGCCTGAGGCGGTTGATCTTTCTTGGGTGGCTCGATGATGGTTCCTGCGATTTGACTGCGAATTGTCATCTGCGCGATCCGTTCACGAATCTTCAGGAGGCTCTTTTCCTTCGCCTGAACCAGAGCTGCCTGCGTCGGTACATCGACACCACTGTCGGTGTAGCGTCGGGCAGTCCGTTCAGCGAACTCTAGTTGCTTCCTGGCGACTTCCAGTTCCCCTACCGCCTTGGCCTCCTCGGCTCGAATGGCGATGTTATCCAGTTGTGCGATCACTTCCCCTGCATCGACGCGATCTCCTGGCTTCTTGTGTAGTTGGACCAGATTGCCTGGAACCATGACGCGGACCTGATGGGGATCTGCCGGTTCGATATCGACGGCGCAATCGATATGGAAGGGGAAGGGGAAGAATGCAAAAAATGCTGCTGCAGCGGCCGCCACCACCGCCGACGTAATGACTCGTCCTCGTTTCATCTTGGAGATCCTTCCCGGCGTTTGAAAGAACTTGATGGTGGACCAGAGCGGTTGTGCGATCAGCCCACCCAGGCCAGTGATGGCAAAGAGTCGGCCAAGTATCTGAAGGCCGTATGGTTTCAGAACGGCATTCAGGAATAGGACGATCGAAATGACGACTACCCATCGGTAGATCGCGGATGCGACGGTGAAAAGTCCGAACCAAAAGCGATTTCGCCTCGGCAGAAAAGGATTCTCCTGCAGTTCCATTCCCAGGCAATATTGCTGGAACCATCGCTTGAGGACTTCGGTCGATTTCTGCCTGAGATTGGGGATCTCCAGCAAGTCCATCAGGATGTAATAGCCGTCAAAGCGGAGCAGTGGATTCCCGTTGAACATCAGGGTGCTGACCGAGCAGATGAAGACGACGCTGAGGCACAGGAAGTTGAAGAGACCGGGTTCGCTGAACCACCACAGGAAGGTGGCGATCGACGCGAGGATCAATTCGACGTACATCCCCGCAGCACCGACGAAGATCCGCTGCCACTTGTTGGGTAGCATCCAGGAATCGGAGACGTTGCAGTAGAGCGCGGGAGTGAACACCAGGAGCATGAAGCCCATTTCATGGCATTCACCGCCAAATTTCTTGCAACTGAGTCCATGGCCAAATTCGTGCAGGACTTTCACCACCGCCATCGTAGCTCCCAGCCATAGCCAATTATCGGCGGCAAAGAACTGCTCGAAGGTGGGTAGTTTGGAGCGAAAGAGGTTGAAATTGACAAGCACCAAGGTGAGGGCTGCCAGCCCCAGCATCAAAGCTCCCATCAGTGCGCCTGGAGTGAATAACCAGCCGAACCAGGGGAGAAGTCGGTTGAGTAGGCGTTCGGGATCGATGCCTCGAAATCGCAGGGCGAAGATGTTGGCCAACTTGCCGAGCCATTCCTTTTTCTTTTTGGTGTCGGCGCGTCGGCGAAGGCTTTTCCCCTGTCCAGGCGCATGCGAGATGACCAGGCCGCTGCGGTGGAGCATCCCGATGAAATGCTGCAGTTCCTGCACGGTGATTCGCTGGGGCGCGTACTGGGACTGGAAGCGATCCTTCATCTCCTGCAGGCTGGTGGTGCCGTCCAGCATATTCAGGATGGCAAACTCTTCTTCGTGGAAGCGGAAATAGTTCAGCCCCACAGGCTCTTTGACCACCCAGTACGATTTGCCTCCGTACTTGTGGCGCCGACTTTCCAGGTCGGGACGGCGACGAACGCGCACGGGGCGCATCGCGCTGTTGACCAAACTGTCGGCCATGGTTGTCATGTCATTCGATTCCCAAAAAAGTCATTGCGATCGGCCGCGTTCTCTTGGACGGCGGGCTGGCATGGTCGACTCAGCCACCTGGCGTCGGAATCACCAATCGGGCGCGCATCCCTTCTCGGAGCAGCCAGCGGCCTTGAATCTGTTGATTCTCAATTTCCATCCAGACTTCGTACATGCCGCTTGGATCTAGAACTGGGCTGACGAATCCCATGTTGCCATTGATGCTGACTTCCTGAGTTCCTTGAGGCGTCCCGTTGCTGAAGAGGGTGATGACGGCAGTGGCGGGTGCATTTTCCAGAAGGTGGGGTGGTCCTTGCAGATCCTGTGCGCTGATGCGGCCGTTGACTCGCACTCGTTCCATTCCCACCAGCCTCAGAACCGGTTCACCCGCGCGAACCCAGTCGAAGAGTTGCTTTTTTCGATCGACGACGACGCCATCAAACGGAGCTCGAATCTGCCGCAACTGCAGTTCCACCGACGCCGCCTCCGCCTCCGCCTCCGCCACCTGCTCCGCAGCGACGTCCTGGCGGTTTTGAACTTCTGCAACGACACCTGCCAGCCTTGCTTTCTCAGCTTCCAGTCGTTTGGATTCCAATTCCATCAAAGATGTCGCATCGCGATCGGCCAATTTTTGAAACATCTCCAGCTGCAGCTTGGCGACTTCGTAGGACTTCTCAGAAAATTCGATATTCGAGCGATCTCGGGCCTTCTCGGAGGCGGCTTCTTTTTTCTTCTGAGCGACCCGAAGTTGGGCTTGAACCATTCGGCTGTCGACATCCAGAAGGATGCTTTCCTTGGTGATCGTCGCACCTTCGTCGGCACCAATCCGCATCAAAATGCCGTCTGCCGTCGCGGTGATGTCGGTGTCGTTGACGTAGGTGAGAATCGCTTTCGAATCGACCAATTCGCTTCGCGTCCCAGGGCGGTTGGCTTGCAGTGTGGCAGAGGGACTTCTGGCCGCTTCGGTTGGACCAGCCCCAGTAGGCGTCGGGGCGCCTGGCAATGCAGGAGGTTGAGCCGAAAGAGCGGCGCCTGGAAGGTCGCTGTATTGAGCTGCCAACGGATGGCAGGCACCCATCGCCGCAATCCAGCCGAGGCATCCTGAGGCGGCGGAGCGGCGGAAGGAAAGGATCATTTTTAGGTAGCTGTATTTCATCTGGAAGATCCGTAGCTTGTTGGAACCTGCACTCTTCGGAGGTAACAGGAATATTTGGATGATTTAAAACAGCAAGTTGGCTCGTATCCACTCAATCACTTCGTGGAACCATACGAACGCTGCATTGGCTTTTCCGCATTTGACGTCGGCAATCACCTTGGAGCCTGGTCGCGTCAGTCCGTCCATGGAGTCTGGCTGGACGCGCAGTTTGACCACGGTCCCTTCCTCTTCGGCAACCTCGGCGCGCTGGTGAATCTGAGCTGCGGAGAGTTTTCCGGAAAGTTGTTGGGATGGATTCGTCATCAGGATGAAGTCGACGGGCAGGTAGCCGTCCGTGGCTTTGCCGATCGCTTCATCGAGATATTTCATTCGTTTTTCGGGCATCGATACTTCCAGTTCCCATTGCCCATCGGTCTTAGCGACTGCTAGGAGCGCCTGACCAGCCACCACCGGTCTGGCTCGCAGCGTCTTTTCTACATCCCAGGTGGTGACGATCCCGTCGATCGGGGAGCGTCTTACAAGCTGGACTGCTTTCTCGTTGAGGATGGCCAGTTGCGACTCGAGGCTGATTTTTCTCTGAGCCAGTTCGGCTTCTTCACTTTCCAGCTTGCGTAGATCCGCATCGGTCAAACGAGAGCTGTTGGCTTTTTCGTAGGGGATGACATTCAAGCGACCAAGGGTGACTTCCAATTGGCCTTGAAGGTCGGCAATCTGCTGCTCGAGATCGCGATTCTTCAGAGTCACCAGCGGTTGATTTGCCTGGACCACCGAACCATGCTCCACCAGCACCTGGTCGATTTCTCCATCGACATGCGCGAACACCTGCCGCTCGACCACCGGTTTCAGAATCCCATTCCCTTTGAGATCGAAGTCGATCTTGAAAAGAAACATACCGATCAGAGCGGCCAGAGCGGTTCCCAGAATGGCGAGTGTTTTCGGAAGCGCGCTGCCTCGAAACATCCAGGTCGCGCGACTGAGGGCTCGCCACACCGGCATCAGAAACAAATCGTTGTGAACCAGGGAGTTACTTAGAGCGCGAGCGCTGTGTTCGTAGACAAGGTCGATTCGTCCTTGGAGGGTATCCTTGTCCAATGATGACTCGATCTGTTCGACGATCAGCGCCCCGATGATCTCTTTGGGTCGTTCCGCCGTGGTTTTGGTCTCTTTGGCCTGCACATCCCCTTCGATCGTGTACTCGGGGCGGCGGATCGGGAGCACCACGATATTCTTGCTATGAGACAGATCGACATAATCTTCGACTGCCTCTTCCAGTTGGGGAGGTAGCGAGTCGGTGGATCCGTCGTACCAGAGCGTCTCACCGCTCTTGATGACGCGGGTGGAAAGTTGATTGAGCGACGAGATGATGTTGGATCGATTTTCGATCGCGTCTTGACCGCTGATGGCGATCACTTTGGCCTTGCCTCCGCGCAGGATTGCCACTCCGACGCGATCGCACTCGATCAAGCGTCGACCTTCGTTGGCGATGGCGTAGGCTGTGTCGCGGAGATCGAGGTTTTCGTGGACCTGTCTGGCAAATTCGTCCGATTGCTGCCACAGCAGCTGGCGGTCGGAAACCCGCTGAAGGGATTGGCCTTTGACCCAGTCGCCCATCAGCTTGGCCATGTGGTCGACGAATTTCAGGTAGCCGCGTTGGGTGTCGGGGGGAGCGTCTGGCCGCTGAAAAATTTCAATAAGACCAACGATCTGTTTCCCCGATCCAAACGGGCAGACGACGAGAAGATGTCGAGTCGGATTTGCTTCCGCTTGCTGCTCGCCAAAGACCGTCATCGGCGGGATCAGCTCTCCTTCTCCTTTTTGAGCGATCCGCCTAAGGAGTCGCAGGTGCTTTCCTGCGCTGTCGCCGTCGACCTCCAGCAGCTCGGGCTCCATGGAAATATGGTAAGCCAACTTCAGCGATCGATCGTCTTCCAGGAGCCAGATAGCGCCTCCGTTGGCGACCAGCGCCTGGACGATGCGTTGGAGTACGGACGGATAGAATTCCGCAGGTGCCGCATCTCCTTTGGACATATCGGAGATTTCCTGCACCAGCGTCCGGATCTGACGCTTTGTCTGTTCGACCGATTCCTGCGAAGGAACACTCGACATGACCGATCCCATTCAGTAAGAGCTTTGTCCGCATTGAACCGACGCGCAACGGTCTTAGGGAACCGATGCACTGCGCCCCATCTGATGCGCAGACGCCTTCCGATGGTTCCCTAAAACAACGACATCTTCAGGATCTTCGGCTTTTTTTCACCATTCCTGGAATGTTTATACTAATGGTATAAACTGGAGCCCGTCGAAAAGATACCAGATCGCGCAAACTCGTTCGATTTTTTGAACGAATTCGACGGAACCCGAAAGCGGGCTGGGGCATCCCAGGGGCGGTGGCTTGAAGTGCTGGGCGTTGAAGTGGTTCCTCGGAGATTTGCCAAATTCCTAAGGCTCTAGCGGTTGCTGGAGTTGGGGGCAAGCGCGAAGGCGAACCATGTTGGGTGATGGTGAGCGTCAAGAGGTGGCCGATGAATGCCGAGACACTTCGGGTCAGTCTGCAGCAGGCTTGCGATCCGCTGCCACCGCCATCGCAACAGGTGGTTCGCCGTTTTTTTCGCTTGGCTGAAGAAGAGGGATCGCTGCAGCTTTACCTAGAGCAGCTGCTTCCGACACTCTGTTCCTTGCTGCATGCGCCGGCTGGCATGGTATGGCTGAGGGCTGCGGCATCTCCCGATGCGTGCTTTGCGATTCGCCATCGCATGGAGACGTTGGGATGGGATGATGCGATGTCCAAGCGACATGACCGGTTGGTGCAGATCGCCTGGCAGCAGCGACAGCCGATGTTGGTGGAACCGACGTCGCGGCGGAAGGGGAGTGACGTAGCGCCTCAGTGGCGTCTGGCCTTCGCGCCGATTTGCCATCAGCAAACGCCGTTCGCGATGTTGGAGTTGGTGCTGGCCGCCCAGGTGCCTCTGATGCAAGGGCGGCGTCAGGCGATTCTGAAAAGCCTTCAAGGGATGGTGGAGTCGCTACAGGAAGGGTTGACGCGGCGTCTTCGGTTGCCGCAGCCAACGATTGCAGCGATCGATCCGCAGTTGACTCAGTTGGAACTGGAGATTGCATCGTACCAGCAGACGATTCAGCGGATCATCCAGAAAAACCTCTCCGGATTTCAGGGATGGAGCTTCGGGTCGCTTGGCGAGAATCAAGAGTTTGCCAAGCGGATCCAAAAACTTCTGGAAGATCATGGACTGCGCGCCGCCTGTCCGGAATGTGGTCATCCGGCGATCCTTCGCTGTCTGCAATCGGGCAATTCTCGGAACGGAGTCTTCGTCTTTGATCACTATCTTGCGACAGGCCGTACGTTTCACGGGGGTGCAAGCGGCTTCCCAGATTTCGGGATTGTCCCCAAGCCGCAGCGAAAGAGCGGCTAGGGGTAGGTTGAGGCACTCGCCAGACCTATCGCATGTCCCTAATCGATCCCCATGTCTTGTCATTCGAAAAGACAATCGAAAATCGTTTGCTGGTGATTGCTACCGAACGATCGGCAATCGATCGAAGCAGCAGGGCCAGTAGGGCTCGAACCTACGACCTACGGATTAGAAATCCGTTGCTCTATCCAACTGAGCTATGACCCCGTATTGCAAGAAGGTGGCTGGAACCACTTCGTTGGACATCGTAGCCGAATCCTCTAGATGACTCAATTGGCACTCGATGCGGATGCGCGTTCATGAAAAAAATCCCCGGCAAAAGCCGGGGATTCAAAGGTTTTCCGCATTCCAAAGGTCGGCGCACTAGATCGACTGGATGGTCTTGAGCAGACGCGAGATGATCTTGTACGGATCGGCCTGAGAATTCGGACGGCGATCTTCGAGGTATCCCTTGTAGTCGCTGTTGACGAAGCTGTGGGGGACGCGGATCGAAGCACCTCGGTTCGCAACACCCCAATTGAACTTGTCGATCGACTGGGTTTCGTGGAGCCCTGTCAGGCGGAGATGGTTGTCTGGACCGTAGGCAGCAATATGCTCGTCTCGGTACTTTTCGAAGGCGGCCATCATCTTTTCGAAGTAGGCCTTTCCGCCAACTTCTCGCAACTGCTTGGTGGAGAAGTTGGTGTGCATGCCGGACCCATTCCAGTCGCCGCGAATCGGCTTGCAATGGAACTCGATGTCCAAGCCGTACTTCTCACCCAGTCGCTGCATCAGGTAGCGGGACATCCAAAGGTCGTCACAAACCTTCTTCGAGCCTTTGCCGAAGATCTGAAATTCCCACTGGCCCTTGGCGACTTCCGCGTTGATCCCTTCGATCTCGATACCGGCATCCAGGGTGATGTCGATATGCTCTTCCACCACTTGGCGAGCGATATCGCCAACGTTTTTGTAGCCGACGCCGGTGTAGTAGGGACCTTGGGGAGCTGGATAACCGGCTTCTGGGAAGCCCAGTGGCCGTCCATTCTCCATGAAGAAGTATTCTTGCTCGAATCCGATCCAGAGATCTTCCGATTCCCCAACGGTCGAACGGAAGTTCGAAGGGTGTGGGGTGAGATCAGGCAGAAGCACTTCGCACATCACAAGATAGCCGTTCTTGCGAGTCGAATCGGGGTAGAGCGCCACTGGTTTGAGCACGCAGTCGCTGCTGTGACCTTCGGCCTGCTGGGTGGAGCTGCCGTCGAAACCCCACAGAGGCAGATCGGCAACCGACGTAGGCTGCTTGCCGACGATCTTGGTTTTGCTCCGCAGGTTCGGTTCGGGTAGGTAACCGTCCAGCCACACGTACTCGAGTTTGTACTTGGAATCGGAAGCCATTTCTGCAATGTCTCTTCTAGCACGAGGAACGATTGTCGGAACACCAAACGGTCCAGCAGCAGTCCGGCTGCCGGCAGTCGCCGCGCCTATCACAAGGCAACGGCAAGGAAGGATTGTGGATCAACATCGGCAACGGTCGACTCGCCCAAGACCCTCTGGATGCCAGCTACCCATCAAGCTCCAGTTGGTTTCGGACGGTCCAGAGAGCGGTTTAACCGCCTCTGCAGCTTCCGATCATCGGCCCACCAAGCCCCATTCCTTGGCATGTGACTCCATTACACTACCAGTAGCCCCAACGGCTCACAAGTTCCCCTCCGCGTCAAACCTCCGGCGACGATCGATGGCGTAAGGCTGGGATCAACCAGTGAAACTTTACCGGCGCGACTCTGGGCGTTTCGGGGCATGGCGAATCAAGCGATCGGTTGGCATTTGCATGGGAGAGATTGAGCGAGATGAAAGAGCCTATAAGCTTCCGCTGGTGGCCAAGTTTCAGGAGTTGGACCGGGGTATCTCTCTGCAGCTGGCTCTTTATGGCGTGGAACTCTCCCTTCGCGTTGGCTCAAGGGGCCCTTTCGGTACCTCTATCTGCGCAGGTTCAGCGATGGGAGGCTCGCGCCAGCCAGATTGATCCCCGCGTGACGGCCGACGAGTCGATTCAATTTCTGCTGGAGAAGGAGGGCAAGCCGCAGGATCTGCAGCAGGCGATTTTCGATCCCATGGCGACGGAGAGGCAGGGGAAGTTAGTCGTCTGGATGATGGGAAGAAGTCCTGAACTTTTTGACCGACTGGCCAGTTACGGCTTTCATGCTTTGCGAGTCCATTATGCCAATGGTTGGTTTTCGAGATTCTCCAAGGAAGTGCCTCCGGGGGACACGGAGTTTTTGGGGAGGATTCGACTGGAAGCGGCGACGGGGGAGGATTTCAGCGAGGTGGTCGAGATTGCTGGGCCCAATGGCATGATGGAACGGGTGCGTCAGTTTCTGATCTGGCTGCATCAGCAATCGCCCGAAGCAGGCTGGGGGCAATATTTGACCGACGAACAGTCAGCCGTGCGATGGGATCGCGTGGTGATGGCGGGAGCTTCCCATGGCGCTACCACCTCCGCGCGATTTGCCAAACACCAGCAGGTGGCTCGTGTGGTGATGTTCTGCGGGCCACGCGATCAATTCGAAACATGGCAGGGACTCCCTTCGGCGACGCCGCTGGAGCGATATTTTGGGTTCACGCACACGTTGGATGATGGATGGAGCGACGATCATTATTGTCGATCGTGGGAGCTACTGGGTTTGCATCGACTGGGGCCGCTTGTCGACGTCGATCAGCATCAACCTCCCTACCAATCGACGCGTCGGCTGATCACTTCAGCCGACGTGAAGGGGGATGCCAAAAGAGCGCATAGCTGCGTGGTCCCAGGTGGTGCTGCGCTTCGCAAGGCAGATGGAAGCTGGTTGCACGAACCGGTCTGGCGCTACCTTTTTCTTCACCCCGTCGATGAGGTTGGCGCTCCTTCGCCTATGGACGCCGACTGCAATCACGCTCAGTAAGCACTTGGAATCGGTCCTGTGGGGTGGCTGGCAAAAAACGGAAGCGTTCGCGGTAGCTCAGATTCCATGAATCATCCAGCGGGGGCGACCGCTGGGTGGCGTCGACACCGCTTGCGATGCATGGAGTGACCGAGCGACATTCTGTTAAACCGCCACAGGTGCGCGAATGGCTGGGTGGGGATGGTATCCCTCCAATTGCACGTCCCCTGGTTGGTAGTCGAGGATGGATGGACGTGGCTTGGCGACCAATAACGTGGGAAGTGGCCGCACTTCACGCTGAAGCTGTAGCTTCACCTTGTCGAAATGATTGCTGTAGACATGGGCATCTCCCAGCGTATGGATGAACTCGCCAGGTTGGAGGCCACAACTCTTGGCCATCAGGATCGTCAGCATGGAGTAGGAAGCGATATTGAAGGGGACTCCCAGGAAGAGGTCGGCGCTACGTTGATAAAGCTGGCAGCTGAGCCGTCCGTCGGCGACATAGAATTGGAACAGTAGGTGGCAGGGGGGCAGTCGCATTTTCGGCAGGTCGGCAACGTTCCAAGCGCTGACCACCATACGGCGCGAATCGGGGTTGGTTCGAATCTGCTTCTCGACTTCCGCAATTTGATCGATCGTCGATCGGTCGGGGCACTCCCAGCTTCGCCATTGCTTGCCGTAGACAGGTCCCAGTTCGCCGTCGGAGTCGGCCCATTTGTCCCAGATCGATACCTCGTGGTCCCTCAGGAATTTGATATTGGTTTCCCCTCGCAGAAACCACAGCAGTTCGATTTCAATGCTGTGAAAGTGAACTTTTTTGGTGGTCAGCAACGGGAATCGCTCCGAGAGATCGAATCGCATCTGGGCGCCAAAAATGCTTCGGGTCCCCACTCCCGTGCGATCCGACTTCGGGTGCCCCGTCTCCATCACCCTCGCCAGAAGCTCCAAATACTGCTGCTCCATTTCACCGAGGTCCTTTCTGTTTCGGCTAGGGCTGATCTGTTATGGGCGCGATCGGAAACGGGACGTTGCCGGTGATCGACTGGTGATCGAGCCTCGATTTTCCATGGAGCGAGTCATTAGTCGACCCCATCATGGCGAAATGCCCCTCCTGCCGAGGGCATTCCGCGTCTAGTATAAAGAATCGATTGGCAAACGCGGCCGGGGTGGCCAATGGAACAGGAGCGGAGTGATGGAAAACTCGTTTGACGTCGTCGTGATCGGCAGCGGGCCTGGGGGCGAAGGTGCCGCGATGCAAGCGGCCAAAGGGGGGAAATCGGTCGCCGTGATCGAAGGGTATTCGCGCATAGGCGGCGGGTGCACTCACTGGGGCACGATCCCAAGCAAGGCGCTACGTTTTTCGATCTACACGGTGATGGAGGCGATGAATAACCCGATCCTCAAGGAGTTGGGGGTTAATGTCAGTCCGACTTTGATGCAGCTTCGAGCCAGCGCCAATTCGATTATCGCCAAGCAGGAGTCGATGCGGCAGGCGTTTTATCAGCGGAATGGAGTCCCGGTCCTGCACGGGCACGCTCGTTTCATCGATACGAACACTCTGGAACTGGATGGGGAGACGCGGGTTCGGGGGGAGTCGATCGTGATCGCCACAGGGGCAAGACCCTACCGCCCCGATGCAATCGATTTCCGCCATCCACGAATCTTCGACAGCGATACGATTCTCGGCATGACGGAAAAGCCTCACTCGATCACCATCTACGGGGCCGGTGTGATCGGCTGTGAGTACGCGTCGATGTTTCGGAACCTCGGCATCAAAGTCAATCTCATCAACACGCGCTCCAAGCTGTTGGAATTTCTCGATGACGAGATCATCGATGCTTTGGCGTATCACATGCGGGATTCAGGGATCCTGATTCGGCACAATGAGACATTCCAGAAGATCGAAGCGCGAGCCGATGGTGTCGTGCTGTCTCTGGAGAGTGGCAAGCAGGTAAAAACCGACGCTCTGCTGTGGGCCAACGGAAGAACCGGCAACACCGATCGACTTGGGCTGGAGGCGGTCGGCCTTCAGGCAGACAGTCGCGGGTGCCTGCAGGTCAATGAATTTTTTCAGACCAACGTCCCGTCGATCTATGCGGTGGGGGATGTGATTGGATTTCCATCGTTGGCCAGCGCCGCTTACATGCAAGGACGCGCCGCAGCGCAGCATCTTTGCGGGTGCACCCAGCACTGCCTCTCCCTGGCCGACATCCCCAATGGCATTTATACCAGCCCGGAAATCAGTTCGATCGGGAAAAGCGAACGGCAGCTGACCGAGGAGAAAATTCCCTACGAAGTCGGACATTCCCAGTTCAAGAGTCTCGCAAGAGCGCAAATCACCGGGCGTGCCATCGGCATGCTCAAAATCCTCTTCCACCGCGAGACCCTAGCGGTGCTAGGGGTTCATTGCTTTGGCCCCAACGCGTCGGAGATCATCCATATCGGTCAGGCGATCATGAAACAGCCAGCACCGCACAACACGCTGGAGTACTTCATCAACACCACCTTCAACTACCCCACCATGGCGGAAGCCTATCGTGTCGCCGCGCTCAATGGCTACAACCGCCTATTCTAAGAGGCTCATCGAAGTTGACTCGGAATTCGAAATCAGCCAACGCCAATCGGTTTGCTAAGCATTCGTGACATTCTAAAGCCCATTAGAATGTCGTAAATCGCCATCGAGGGGGGAATTCGGCAAGGCGGGGAGAAGTGGATTGTTCGGGGTGCAATCCTTTGGCAGGATCGCTTCACCATCTACGAACCGCTAAGGGTTCGCATCGCTACTGAAGCGGCGGAAGATTGCCGTTGGCTCGCTGTCGATTCACGTACTGGAAGGCGGCTGGGTGGTTTCGAACCAGTTTGATCAACTGGCTGGTGGTGATCTGAAGGGCTGCCGCTGCAGGGGCTGGTTGCCATTGTTCCATTGCCAGCCGATCCATGGCGATCGCCAGCATGCAGGGGAAGTCATCGTGGGAGCTTGAAATCGCGATGCGCCCATTTCGCACTCGTCGCTCCCAGAGTTCCTGGCAGGATTCAGGGAGATCTTCGACGGGCCCCCGAAGTTCGATCGCCAGTTGGCAACGGAGTTGGAAGATTGCTGCCTGCTGATTCGCTGCTTGGGTACGAAGTCGATGTGACTGGGACTGGATGCCGCTGGACAGGTGCTCGATGACAATCGCTGTTTCGACTTTGTTTCGGTTTTGACCACCGGGTCCGCCGCGTCTGCCTCGTTGGATCTGGCAAGCGGGGAGAAGTTGGTCGATCGGTAGGCAGGCAGGATGCGTCGGCTTTGATCCGGTTGGCTTGGAATCCATCGATTGAGGCCAGTCAGAAGGAAGCAAAAGAGTTGAATTGTCGAGCAACCGTCGCTGATTGTTGGCTCAGCGGAGTTGGCTCAGCGGAGTTGGCTCAGCGGAGTTGGCTCAGCGGAGTTGGCTCAGCGGAGTTGGCTCAGCGGAGTTGGCTCAGCGGAGTTGGCTCAGTGGAGTTGGCTCAGCGGAGTCGAGTTAGGTGCCGTCTTGATGTTTGGGTGGGGCAGTTTGGTCCGCCTCCGAGCTGGACTCGGGATTCAGCCCCAGCTCTTCTGAAGGCAGATCGAAGATGCTTGCGCCGGGCCGTGCGCGGGGCGGTGTTGAAGGCTGACTGGGGGTAGTTGGCGCGATTGGCCTGGATGGTTTGGGTTCGGCGGTCGGAGGCGGAGCCGATTCGGGCTGTGGCTCATGCGGTCGCGGAGGCGTGGTCCCTAAGGAATCGCCGGTCAAGGGGTTGCTTGGTTCGACTGGAGGCAGTGTAGTCCCATGGTGGAGAGAACCGGGGACGACGACCAATCTGCCCATATCGATTCGGACCACTCGTATGGTGTCGCCTCGATGAATCGGTGGGCCATCGCTGAGAGCTTCGAAGGAATGGCCTTCTATCCGTACCGTTCCCGAAGGAAGTAGTTCCGACTCCGCAATTCCATTGACCCCGATCAACTGCTTTGCATCGCGGATTCGAGTGGCATCGGACCACTGGTAGGACTCGGCTTTGGGAATTTCCCCCAAGATTTTCTTCCCCAGGCCAGTCTTGGGCCAAAGATGAAGAAATGCCATGAACAGAATCGGGATCGCGGCGAGAAAGAGGATCAGAAACGTCAGCCCAGTGGAGAAGCTATCTCGAAAACCGAAGAGCACCGATCCCAAGCCAGCGGCGATCCCTGCGACCAAAAGCATCGCTCCCGATGGGATCACGATGTCCAATAGGATCAGGACAACTGCAACCAGAAAAAGAAGCGTGGCGATGGTGATTGGTGCCAAGCTGAGAATCTCCCGGAAGAGCGGACGGATCGGAAATGCAGACGCCAAGCTTTTTCGATCGATTCAACGACAGGTGCCGAACTCGCCAGACATCGCTGCGAGAGAGCACTCCCTACAGATTGTAGAGCGAGGGGGGAGGGCTGCCGAGTCGCCGTCGGGGGCAAGACCGATTGGCTTGGGCTGGATTGACCGTAAGAGGCCCTGAGAGGGCTCCCGACTTTTTCTCATACGATTCGGAAGATTCCTTTCGGTGGACACAAGCCATGCGGCGACTATCGCTAAGTAATTTCCTGAGGGTCGCGGTGTCGCGATCGCCACTCCAATGAATCCCCGAGCGGCTCAAAGGCTTGGTTTCGGGGGGGCGTCTTGGAATCAGAGGTCCATCTGGCAATTCTGGGGGGCCTGTCCGTCCGGCCGACCGGAGTGGGCGGGATGGAGTCGTAGGGCCAAGGGCTGCAGATACCACGCAGGCGATGCATCTCACTCTCCACTTGGGAGGGTTGCGAGGCACGATCGGGGATGGCCTTTTCCTTTCGCTCTTCTAGTCATTTTGTGGGTCATGGCTTGGATTTTGCGTATTTAGTCCGCCGCAGCGGACTTGACTGGATCTCTTCATCGATGCCCCCGAGTCGCAACGCTGCTTTTCGAGTTCGAGCACCATTTCGTGGGATCCGAGCACCTGTACGATAAAAACAGTCGCTGGAGCGCCCAAGCAACCAGAATTCCTGAGGAGCCGAATGGGAGAGGAAGGGAGCGGTTGGCGGCAAGGCTTTGGTGGTCAATCCAGGGGGATTGGACTAAGATACCAGAGTGCAGATGGAGCTTGAGATTCCTCGGCTTTTGGTTCGGCGTTGCGTCGGGCTATGGGGAGTCCAGGTGGAGTTACAAGCGGGGGTAATGTCAGCCATGGGTGATTCGATTTCTCCGGCGGCGATTGCGGCGTTGGTTGGAGCCGCGATTTTTTTCCTCGCCTTGATGGCCTTCCTGGCGATCTTTGCCAACTTCTTTTGGCTCTGGATTCAATCGGTCTTGACCGATGCAGGCATCACGATTTGGGACTTGATCGGGATGCGGTTCCGGAAGATCGATGCCAGGACGATCGTGCGCAGCAAGATCATGGCGGTGCAGGCAGGGATTAAGGATCCTGATTTGACCTCCGCCAGCCTGCAGGCTCATGCCATGGCTGGCGGGAACGTCCCTCAGGTGATCCGTGCGCTCATTGCAGCACGAAAGAGCAAGCAGATCACCTTGACGTTTCGCGAAGCGACGGCGATCGACTTGGCGGGCCGTGACGTCTTGGATGCGGTGCAGACCAGTGTCTATCCGAAGGTGATCGATTGCCCGCCCAAGGGGGCTTCTCGACCTTCGCTGGATGCGGTCGCTAAGGATGGGATTCAGTTGAAGGTCAAGGCGCGGGTGACGGTGCGCGCGAATTTGCAGCGATTGATCGGCGGGGCGACGGAAGAAACGATTGTAGCGCGAGTCGGTGAGGGGATTGTTTCGGCCATCGGTATGTCCGACAGCCACAAGCAAGTGCTGGAAAACCCCGATGTGATTTCCAAGCAAGTGCTCGCCAAGAAACTCGATGCTCAGACCGCTTTCGAAATCGTGTCGATCGACATTGCCGGCATCGACGTCGGGGAGAACATCGGAGCTCGACTCCAGGCAGACCGCGCTGAAGCCGATGTACGCGTCGCTAGGGCTCGTGCGGAAGGCAAGCGAGCGGAAGCGGTGGCGGCGGAGCAGGAGATGATTGCCCGGATGCAGGAGAGTCGGGCGGCACTGGTGCAGGCGGAGTCGCAGGTGCCCCTGGCCATTTCGACCGCGCTGCGGCAGGGAAAGCTGAACATCATGGACTACTATCGGTTAAAGAATGTCGATGCTGACACTGAAATGCGTCGTTCCATCGCTGGGACCAGCAATGCGGGGACCCCTTCGATTGTTCAAACCACCGAAGGCTGATTTCCCGAATTCCCTCGGCCCACCGTGAGGCTACAACGTGGATCTAGAAGCTTTTCTCAAAGAGGCGGCGAAGAGGCGCGTGGAGAAACTGCGCCAGCAAGAGAATGCGGCGTCCGGGCGAACTGGAACCGTCAGCAGCCGGCAGGAAGAAAGGAAACGGGCCGCGGTGGAGGTGACCGAGATCTTGGATCCTGTGGAGCAGGAGCCGGTTCGTCGCATTTCCCGCAGTGAAGAAGGCAAACAGTCTGCGACCGATCGTAGTACGCCGAAGATCTCGAAGAAATCGACTCTGTCTCATCTTGAGTCGCGGCACGTTGCCGAGGAAGAAAAGGCCAAGCTGGAGCGGCATGTTCAGCAATCGATCGACCATGCGGTGGGTACGCTTCCCAAGCTATCCGAGCAATCACCGCGGTCGATGTCTGGCGCGATCGATCGATCGGAGACCGTGCGAGACTTGATTCGTGACCCCAAAACCCTTCGGGCAGCACTGATCGTCAGTGAGATTCTCAAACGCCCGAAGTGGTGATCCTCGAATGCCTGATCCATGCTAACATAGGGCACGGGGATCGCACCGGAGAATCGAGGCGGGGCGAGGAGCGGCCGACCGGTGAGGATGGGCATCTGCAAGGAATGATTCCGTGGCTTTCGCACAGATTGGTCCGATCGCGGTTCACTATCCTTCGCGAGTGGAGACCAACGCGCAATTGGCGGCCGAGCATCCGCAGTGGAATATCGAAGAAATTGCTGCAAAGACGGGGGTGGAGCAGCGGTACATCGCAGCTCCCGATGAGACGTCTGCCGACCTGGCCGTGGCGGCGGCCGAGAAACTGTTTAGCGAGTTCGAAATCGACCGCAACGAGTGCGACTTTGTTCTCTTGTGCACTCAATCGCCCGATTATCCACTACCGACGACTGCATGCCTGATCCAGCAGCGTCTGGGGCTACCCACGTCGGTCGGCGCTTTCGATTTCAACCTTGGCTGTTCGGGGTTCGTCTATGGTCTGTCGATGGCCGAAGGGCTGATTCGAAGCGGCCAAGCGAAGAAGATCCTGCTGCTGACCGCCGAGACCTACTCAAAGTACATTGATCCTGCGGATCGCAGCCTGAGGACCATCTTCGGCGATGCGGCCGCTGCCACCTGGATTGTTGCGTCCCAGCAGCAGTCGTTGGGCGGCTTTCAGTTCGGTACGGATGGGTCTGGAGCAGACACTCTGCTAGTGGCTGAGGGAGGAGCCAGGCTGCTCAAAGATGCCATTCAGCCTCGCGGTAGAAAACGATGGGCCAGTCGACTTTACATGGACGGTGCCAGCTTGATGACCTTCACTGTCGATGCCATTCCCCAGCTTGTTGATCAGGTGCTCCGCGGCGCTGGCCGCACACTGGGAGACATCGACTTGTTGCTCTTCCATCAAGCCACTTCCAAAATGCTGAAGCTGCTCCAGGAGAAGATGGAAGTCGATGATCAGCGCCTGCCGATCCGTCTGCAGTCGATGGGGAACACCGTTTCTTCGACCCTGCCGATCCTGATCCGTCAATTGCGGCAAAGCGGCGAATTGACGGAGGGGATGGAATCGCTTTTGATTGGTTTTGGTGTAGGTTGGAGTTGGGCAGGTTGTTGGTGGAAGGAGGCGGGGGCGTGGAATCGATCGCAGGAAAGTGCCTGATCGCTTCCCCTTATCTGGAAGATCCAAACTTTCGGCGCACCATTGTCTACATCGTGTCGCATGATGAAGAAGGTGCGATCGGCGTGGTGCTCAATCGAGACTCTGGGCAATCTTTCGCCGATTGGCTGCTAAGCCAAGGGGTTCAGCCAAGTAAATTGCCTCATTTTTCGGGCATTTCGGTCCTTCATGGCGGGCCAGTCGAAGCGACCCGCTTGATGACCCTGCATGACCACCCCCAGTTTGCGCAGTACCGTTCTGCGGATGGAGTCGCATTCACTAGTTTGGGCGAGCATCTTTCGGCATTGCTGGTACGAACGGAGATCCGATGCATGATCTTTGTTGGCTACGCCGGATGGGGTCCTGGTCAGTTGGAGGAAGAGCTACAGGCTGGGGGCTGGATGGTTACCTGCCTAAGCCGCGACCAGATTTTTTCGATCGACGAACAGTCTTGGCAATCGTTGGTCCATCGTGTCGGCGACCAGATCCTAGGGAGCCTGGTCCCGCCCGAATGGCTTCGTTCGGATCCCGACTGCAACTGAGCCACAGCTCGTTTTTTGATAGTCCCAGTCGAGGGGGGGCTAGTCGGCAGGGATCGTCGCGATCGTTTGGTGCCAGCGTGACGCCCGTGAGATTGCGTGCATCGGGAAAACCAGCCGTCCGGTTGTCAGAGAGCCATGATGAAATGAGCTCTGGGTTGAAATTCTTGGAGGAATTCACGTCGCTCGTAGCCGACTTACCGTCGATGGAATAGAACTAAAGAGAGAGTTGGAGAGGGGGGAGCGATTCAAAAGATCCCCCTTTTTCTGCGGCGATCGGCAGCCAACAGAGTCCTCTCGGATGGGATGGGGCGGATGGCCGCAGAGCGCATCCTGATTGCCGGATGATAGGCAGGGAGATGGTTGAATCATGGCCAAGTCGGGGTCTAAAGAGACGGGCACTAGCGCCCAGGCTGGCGCGAAGATTCTCTCGCGATTTCAGGCCGTCGATGACTTGCTGCTGCGTCGCCCTTCCGCCGATCCGCTAGCAAGTGGCTCGTCGGCACGGCAACCTATCGAGCCGACGCAACCGCGAGTGGAGCTGCAGCGGTATCAGGAGTTGGAGCAGGCGATTCGTCACACACCAGCCGACCCGATGCCATATCTGGAACTAGCGGAGATTTATTTCGAACAACAGCGGTGGCGAGATGCGCTACGAGTCCTCGATTCTGGAGTCGCCAATCAACCCGATCATGATGGCTTGCTTAGCCTCCATGAAGAAGCGCGACATCAGGTAGCCAAAGGCGAGTTGATGGCGGCGCAGTTGCAGGCCAAGGAGCATCCGACGGAAGAGAATGTGCAGCATGCGGAGCGGGCGGAGGTGTCTTACGCCAACACGAGAATTTCGGTTTGCGCGAGTCGACTGGAGCGACATCCGGAGCAGACGGAGCTACTGTTGCCATTGGCTTCAGCGCATTGCCAGTTGGGTCAGATGGAGGAAGCTTTCCAGCGGCTGCAACAAGCGGAGAAGATCGCTGAGTTGCGGGGAAATGCGCGATTTCAACTTGGGCGCATTCTGCAGCAAAGAGGGGATTACTTGGAAGCTTTGAGCGCCTATCGGCGCGCCGCTATCGCTCGAAATCCCCTCTCGCCCCATGATGTGCGGTGCAAGGCTCTGGACGCAGCCGCTCAGTTGGCGGAGTCGCAGGGGTGGGTGGAACCGGCGCTAGGGTATCTAAAGATATGGAAAGAGCTGGCGCCCGAGTCCTCACAGGCAATTCAAACGCGTATCGACCGCTTGGAGCTTTCACCGCGTTGAGTCGGGGGGTTGGCTACTGTTTGCGGCAGTGAATAAAGCGAAAGGGGATATCGAAGATGAATCAGGCGATCGTCGATCCAGAACAGCTGCGGCATTTCGCCATGATGCTGAAACGTTTCAATTCGCAGTTGGGAGATTCGTCGTCGAAACTCAAAGAGGAAATGTCGCGGCTAGGAGCCTCCTGGCGTGATCAGGAGCATCGGAAATTCTCTGCGGAGTTTGAAGACCACTGGAAGCAACTGCAACGCCTGCTGGAAACGACCGAGGGGTATATCCCGTACCTGATTCGCAAAGCGGAGTTGATCGAGGAGTATCAACGCAATGGCTGACGCAAGGGTAACCGATGTGGAGGCGCTATCGCGGTTCCAGGAGCAGATCGGAGAAACCCGAACGGCTTTAGCCGCACAAGTGGAAGCCGCTCTGCAACAAATGCATCGAATGACACGTTGGGTGGAAGAAGAGGCGCCTGGTTACTGGACTCAGCAATTGGTTTCTGCGGAGCGACGGTGGACGGAAGCGAGGGAGGCACTGGCCAGATGCGAATCGCGAAGTCGCGCCAGCGATACGCCAGCTTGCAGCTCGGAACGAAAAACGCTGCACCTATGGACTGAGCGGAAGAAGCTATGCATTGCGAAACTGTCGCTTGCCAAGCAAACGGCGATCGATTGGCAAAGGCTGATGCCAGAATTGGACCGCAAAATTCGGTCGCTCGATGAACTGGTCCAATCGGCGTTGCCACAAGCCCATCATCGGCTGGGGAAAATCCTCCTCCCGCTCCGTTCCTATCTATCGACCTCCTCGCCATCCAACAACTCGCGGGCGTCCGATGGCCAGCTCCATGAATCCGCTGGGAAGCCGAAAGCCGAATCGACGGGGGAGGCCAGTTGATGCGGATGCGGCATGACATGCTGGGATGCGCCCAGCAATTGCGCAAGGTTCAGGGTGACTTCCATCATGCGGTCGAGGAGGTGATGGATCACTGGCGGGACCGGCAAGCGGAGATCTTCGAACAACAAAGTCTTGCGGACTGGAGCCGAGTGGTCGATGCGCTGTCGAAGGAACTTACCGAGTGTGCCGAGTGGGCCAATCAGGCGTCGCGACGCCTGGAGGATCCCCAGCATGGCGGCAGCTAGTGTACCGTTCCAGGCTAGCGGAGATCCTACGGAAGAAACTGGATGAGTGACGTTATGGCGAATCAGCAGCGACCGATCGACCTCCTTCGCATTTCCCCATGGCAGGATCGAGTGCTGCGCGGAATGCAGAAACGGTACCAGGAGCGAAGTGCGGTTGAAAGTCGATTGGATGACCAAATCCTCCAGTTGCAGGCGAGGGAGCGGCGGCATCTGGACGCGGCTTTGAACCAGATGGAAGAGGAGCATCAGAAACGATCCTTCCAATTCCTCGATCGATGGGATGAGCAGATCGATGGCACCTGGCGTGAATTCGAGGCGACGATCTCTAGTAGCCTGAGCGACGAGAAGGCGGGCGCGAGGAGGATTGAGAAGGAACTGAATCAGGCGATCAAGCAAGGGGATCAGGCCCACGCAACGCAGCGAGCGAACACGGTCACGCAAATGAATGAGGAGCATCGTAGGATCGACGAACGGCGAGCCCAGGATGCGCAGGTGGCCATCCAGAAGCTCCAGCAGGTGGAATCGGCGTACGCTGAAATGGCCGACGCCATGGCTCGTCGAAGTCTGGCCGTCACGCCACTGACTGCTTTCCAGCCAAGCCAGTACTTCAAATCGGTTTCGTCGGGGGAATCGGTGCAGCAGCATGCGTCCAAGATGGAAGAGGCGCTGGTTGCGATGAAGAGTCTCACTCAGTCGCTCAGTCGGCACCCCGCCGCGGTCTGGAGTGAATCGTGGCGGCCATGGGCCGTTGGGGTCATTTTGGCGGCGATCGCGGGTTGGGTCCTTCATCAGCAGCAGTGGCGACCTTTTTTGACGGCAGTGACCGCCCTGGGGATTGGGGTGCTGGTACCAATGCTATTGCTTTTGGGATTGCGTCCCTGGTTGTCGCTACTGGGAAAACGGGTTGTTCCCAAGGCGGGCGAGATGGTGGAGTCGGCACGGGTGCAGTGCACGTCCTGGATGCAGACCCTTGAAAATCAGGCGCAAGTCGATCGGCAGCGACTTTTAGAAGATACCAATCGGCGCATCGCTCAAATGGATGAGCAGTGGCGCACGCAGCGCGATCAGTTGCAGCGGGATGCAAAACTTGCGTTGGCTCATCTCAAAGACACGGAGGCAAATCGGCGACTTCAAGGCAAAACGCAGTGGAATCAGAGGTTGCATTCCATCGACTCCGATCAGGCACCCAAATGGAACCAATTGGAAGTCGATCAGAGAGCAGGTCTGAGGCAGGCAGAGTTGGAATCGGCGGAGCAGACGGGACGGAGGGCTGAACAGCTGAGAGGCCATCAACGAGCCGTGGATGCACGTTGGGCTCGAGGCCTTGCAGCCACTCGCGACTTGGAAGCAGCTTGGCTTCAGGCGACCGTTCAATCGTTTCCGGAATGGGAGACTTTGTGGAATCGATCGATACCCTTGGGCAACCATGCAGCCGAAGAGGGAGTGTTGCCGCTTGGGTTCGGTGCGCGCCCTGATTGGCTTCCGACGGGCGATTCGAAAGTCGAAGCGAGTGCTTGGCCGCTATTTCTACGATTTATCGAGGACGGTCTTCTGGTGGTCCGGTCTCCCCAGGTGGATTCAGCGCTTGCAAGCCGAATCGTTCCAAATCTGATGCTCCGCGCTTGGACAACTTTTCCGCCGGGGCGTTTTCGCGCCTTGGTGATCGACCCGGTTGGGCTGGGACGAGACTACGCGTGGTTGATGCGATTGGCCGATTATGATCCATCGCTTGTGTCGCACCGGATCTGGACTCAGGCCAGTCACATCCACGAACAGCTGCAGCAGCTAGCCTATCAGACCGAAAACATCATCCAGCAGTCGCTGCGCGATCGGTACCCCGATCTGCGGTCGTTCAATCGCGACGCAGGGAGTTTGGCCGAACCCTATCGGCTGTTGGTATGGGCTGGTTTCCCGGCAGGTCTGGATGAATCTTCTTGGAAGTCGATGCAGGCTTTGCTGCAGAGTGGACCGCGTTGCGGTATTGCAACGGTATTGCTGGTCGATCAGTCGATCGCATGGCCGAGTTGGCTTTCCGATTCGTTGATCCGGGAGCGGGGGATACAGGTACAAGCGGAGAGGTCGGTAGACCAGTCACCGGAGCTGCCTTGGAGGTTTCAGCTCGAAAACACCCCCCTTCGTGGTCAATCGCTCAACGTCGCAGTTCCCCCTGTCCCATCATCTTGGAATGGTTGGCTGGATCGAGTGGGCGAGGCGACTTTGAAGGGAAGCCGCATCGAGGTTCCTTTCCGAGAGCTATTTGAATCATCGCATCGTCCACAGGAAGCCTCTTCGGCGGAAGGGCTACAGGTGGCGATCGGAAAATCGGGAGTCGGACGGATACAAAAGCTAAGACTTGGGGTTGGAACCGCGCAGCATGCCCTGGTCGCTGGGAAAACGGGTTCTGGAAAGTCGTCGTTGCTTCACACGCTGATCACCAGTGCCTGCATCGATTATGGCCCCGACCAATTGCGACTAGTGCTTCTGGACTTTAAGAAAGGGGTGGAGTTCCAAGTCTATGCGGAAGCGAATCTGCCACATGCCGACATCATAGCGATGGAGAGCGAGCGGGAGTTTGGGGTTAGTGCGCTGGAGTATTTGGATCGTCTGATGCAGCAGCGAGGGGAGCAATTCCGATCGGTCGGATGTCAGGATGTCGCGGGCTGGCGGAAGGCGCGGCCCGACATTCCCATGCCCCGCGTTCTGCTGGTGATCGACGAGTTTCAGGAATTGTTTGTCGAGGATGACAAACTGGGTCAGACCGCTTCGATGTATCTGGATCGTATCGTGCGACAAGGGCGGAGTTTTGGTATTCACGCCATCCTAGCTTCGCAAACTCTGGGGGGCGCTTACACACTGCCAAGAACCACTCTGGCGCAGATGGCGGTGCGAGTCGCCATGCAGTGCGAAGGTTCCGATGCGATGATGATTCTCAGTGAAGACAATCTGGCAGCGGAACGACTTAGGCACCCGGGCCAAGCGATCTACAATGATGCCGGTGGCAGGGTGGAGGGGAATCAGCCATTTCAAGTCGCCTGGATCAATAAAGACCAGCAGCTTCAGCGACTTGGTGAGATGCCGCACCAGGATCGCCCTTTGAATGCAGAAAGGTGCGTCGTTTTCAACGGCCATCAGCCGGCGCAATGGTCGGCTGTGACAACCAACTTCTTTGCAGATGGATTTGCAAATGGGAAGATGGAGTTGCTGATCGGCGAGAGTGTGGCGATTGAGCCGGCGTTGCGACTTCCGATCTCCGATAGTGCTGGACGCAATCTTCTTTTGGTGGGAAGCGATGATCGCATGGCAGGCCATTGCCTTTCACTTTGGATCGCATCGGCGGTGAAGAGCCTGCCGCATGCTTCGCGGGAAAAACTTCAGCTGGCGATTTTCGATGGTCAGACCAGCGATCCGGAAGGCGGCCTTGGAACCAAACTAGCGCAGCTTGTCACACAAACGCATCTTGCCGACTCGCGGTCGGCGGTATCGATTCTGGCGCGGCTACATGAACAATTAAAGGATCGCATCAGCCAGGGGCACAGCAACTGGGAGCCGGTTTTATGGTGTGTCAGTCCGCTGGAGCGATTTCGGGATTTCCGTAAGTCGGATGATTTTTCCTTCGGAGATTCCGGGGCACCAGCACCCGATGCCATTTTCCAGGAATTGTTGAGGGAAGGTCCCTCGGTAGGCATGCACGCGATCGTATGGGCTCAGAATGCAAGTTCCATTCCCCGATGGCTCCCTAGGCAGTCGATGCAGGATTTTGAATTGCGAGCCTTGATGACAATGAGTGCTCAAGACTCCAACAACCTAATCGATCAGCCGACAGCGCAGAAGATGAATGCCAATGTCATGTTGCTTTACGATGATGCAACCGGGCGAATCACCAAGTTTCGGCCCTACGAATTGGGCTCACATGAGCCGCTAGTAAGATGGGCGATTGGTAGCAACCAGGGATGAGATGCTGCGACCGGGGGACTTCGTCCCCCGGCATCCATTGTGCCGGCCCGTTGGGCATGAAGAAGAGTTGTGTCGGCCTGTTGGGCATCGGGAACCACTGTCGACTGGCTGAGCCCTAACTGATTCCAGTTGCTTGCTGGCGGGTCAGATCAGGAGGGCTTGCTATCTGGCTGTTAGGCCCGGAGGGCCGATACAATGGTTGCCGTGGCTCATCGAGCCACGGTAAATTGGCATCACTCGTTAGGAAAAGCCCGAAGGGCTGACACAATAATCTTTCTTCAGATGATCAGTGCTTAGCGCAAGCCATTACACTGTCGGCCCGTTGGGCCTTAGGAAGAGTTGGGGGGCTCAGTGACCGGGGGACTTCGTCCCCCGGCATCCACTGTGCCGGCCCGCTGGGCCTGAAGAAATAATGTCGGCCCGTTGGGCCTTAGGAAGAGTTTGGGGGGCTCAGTGACCGGGGGACTTCGTCCCCCGGCATCCATTGTGCCGGCCCGTTGGGCCTGGGGAAATACTGCCGGCCCGTTGGGCATGTGGAAAATTGTGTCGGCCTGTTGGGCATGGGGAAAATTGTGTCGGCCTGCTGGGCATCGGGAACCACTGTCGGCTGGCTGAGCCCTAACTGATTCCAGAGGTTCGCTGGCGGGTCAGATCAGGAGGGCTTTGCTGTCTGGCTGTTAGGCCCGGAGGGCCGATACAATGGCTGCCGTGGCTCATCGAGCCACGGTTAATTGGCATCACTCGTTAGGAAAAGCCCGAAGGGCTGACACAATTATCTTTCTTCAGATGATCAGTGCTAGACGCAAGCCATTAAACTGCCGGCCCGTTGGGCCTTAGGAAGAGTTGGGGGGCTCAGCGACCGGGGGACTTCGTCCCCCGGCATCCACTGTGCCGGCCCGTTGGGCCTGAAGAAATAATGTCGGCCCGTTGGGCCTGAGGAAGAGTTTGGGGGGCTCAGTGACCGGGGGACTTCGTCCCCCGGCATCCACTGTGTCGGCCCGCTGGGCCTGGGGAAAATTGTGCCGGCCCGTTGGGCCTGGGGAAAATAGTGCCGGCCTGCTGGGCATCGGGAACCACTGTCGGCTAGCTGAGCCCTAGCTGATTCCAGTGGATTGCTGGCGGGTCAGATCAGGAGGGCTTTACTGTCTGGCTGCTTAGGCCCGGAGGGCCGATACAATGGTTGCCGTGGCGCATCGAGCCACGGTAAATTGGCACCACTCGTATAGGATAAGCCCGAAGGGCTGACACAATAATCTTCTTCTGCCTGCCACATTCCTTCCATCGACCTTCTTCAGGTGTTCCGGCTCGATGACGACGCAGCAACAACTGCTCTATCACATTGTGTTCAGCACCAAGAATCGCAAACCCTATCTGCTGAATAAGGAGTTTCGCCAGCAGGTGTTTCGGTACATGGCTGGTACCATCGAAGGTCTGGGAGCGAAGTCACTGATCGTCGGCGGCTTTATCGATCATGCCCATCTGCTGATTCGCATTCCAGCCAAGGGGTGTGTCTCTCAGTTCGTTGGGCAACTCAAATCATCCACCAGCCTTCATATCAATTCCAATAGCAATCAGATTCTCAAATTTGGTTGGCAGGATGGCTTTGGTGTGTTCACAGTCAGTGCCTCTCAGAAAGATCCTGTGTACCACTACATTGCCAATCAAGAGGAGCATCATTCCGGGCGTTCCTTTGAGGAGGAATATCGAAAGCTGCTCGAGGAAAATGAGGTAATGTATGATGAGAAGTTTCTGTTCGATTAAACTGTCGGCCCGTTGGGCCTTAGGAAGAGTTTGGGGGGCTCAGTGACCGGGGGACTTCGTCCCCCGGCATCCATTGTGTCGGCCCGCTGGGCCTGGGGAAAATTGTGCCGGCCCGTTGGGCCTGGGGAAAATAGTGCCGGCCCGTTGGGCCTGGGTAAAATAATGCCGGCCGGCTGGGCCTGAGGAAATAATGCTGGCCCGCTGGGCCTGGGGAACCACTGCAGGAACGTTTGGGCCTAAGGAGGATCGGATCAATCGCCTGATCCATCAACCCTTGGGGATGCGGTCCAAGAGACGTCCGGGGCTTCCCATCGCGTTGTAGCCGCCATCGACGTGCAGCACTTCGCCGGTGATCCCATCGCTGGAGGGGCTGAGCAGAAAGGCCCCGGTGCGGCCCACTTCTTCGTGGGTGATATTGCGAGCCAGCGGCGCCATGTGCTCGTACAAGTCGAGCATTTCATCAACGCCTGCTGCGCGGCCGGCGAGCGTCCGTAGCGGACCAGCGCTCAAGGCATTGACGCGCACCTGTTTCGGTCCCAGATCATAGGCCAGATAGCGCACGGTCGCCTCGAGAGCGGCTTTGCAGATCCCCATCACGTTGTATCCAGGAACGCACTTCTCGCCCCCAAAATAGCTCATCGTCGCCACCGACGCCCGCTCGGAGAACCACGGGCTGGCTGCGTTGGCGACTGCGATCAGGCTGTAACAGCTGACATCCATCGCCAGCTTGAACCCCGCGCGGCTGGTTTGGATGGTATCGCGGGAAAGATCGTCTCGATCAGCGAAAGCGATCGAATGAAGAAGGAAATCGAAGCTCCCTAGTTTTCCGGCGGCCATCTGCATGAAGGCTGCGATCTGTTCGTCGCTTTGGACATCCAAAGGTTCCAGGAAGGCAACATTCTGTGGGTACTGATCCGTCAGTTGGCTGACGCGTCGCCGATTCCGCTGACGCTCATCATCGGGCCGATCGGGGAGGTGGGAAAATCCGCAGGTTCCCCCCTGCTCCATCACCGTCCGAGCAATCGCCCAGGCGATTGAGTTTTCATTGGCAACGCCGAGAATCAGTCCCTTTTTCCCTTCAAAAAGCATGGGCTCTACCTTCCTGTCTATGGATATTGGCCTGTCGATCGGCTGGTGGTTCGGGTGACGAACCGTGTAGGACAACCATTGCGATCGGGTGCATCAGCGAGGATAAGGATCCCTTCGTACCCGAAGAATACCTAAAAAACGTCTGGCATGTTAGGCCGGTTTTGGGTCTGCGAGCGGCGGTGGGAATTGGATGGATCGCTGCGGGAGTGGAAGTCGCGATCGCCGTAATCGGGGGAAATGCAGTCGTTTCCTGAAGTCACGGGGTTGCGGTCGCGGCAATGATGCGGGCGTCCGGTTGGTAGAATCGTGAAGAGAAGGCTTTGGTCGCTTCGTCGGCCATAACAGGGACGATTCAGCCGATGGACTCGAGTGTCTGACGATGGACGACGGTCAAACCACAGGCAGGCGATCACGCGGGATCGGGATCGTCGTGATTTCCACGGCAACGCTGCTGGCCCTCTGGCTTGGGATGGACGCGATCGTTTCGTCACCGGAGGGAATCTCGAGTCTTCCTGATAGCGGGGGGAAGCATCGCGTCGTTGGTCACTCGATGGAGCCCTCGCTGAGGGGAAGACGCTTGCCTGCCGTTTGCTCGCGATGTGACGCCTCGATGCAGGTATTTGAAAGTCGTGGAGTGTCGCCGTCGTGGCTTTGCCCGCATTGTGGCGAATCCTTGCAGGTGGTTGGGGCAGGCGGATCGGAAGGGGAGTTGTTGTCGGTTAAACCGCTGGGGCAAGGGGATCGGGTGGAGCGAGACGATTTCGTTGTATTTCAAGACGCGGCGAGCGGTCAGTGGCATGTCAAAAGGGTGGTGGGCTTGCCAGGAGAGAGCTTGGCGATTGATGGCGGGGACTTGGCGATCGATGGCCAATTGATTCGCAAGTCGGTTTGGCGTTTTCTTCAGTCGGCAACGTTGCTTGCCGTCTGGAATCCTGAATCCCCGGCGTCCGATCGTTGGCATCGTCTCGATGGTCAGGAGGCCGTGCTCAGCTATCGGCATCGGAGCCCCTGGCCGCGTAAGGCATCAGACTATTCGATGCAACCTGCCTCCATCGCGGATGAGGATTGGCGAGACGCAGACCAGTCATGGCCGATGGTGACCGTCGATGACGTGGGGATGGTGATCGACCTTTCCGATCTCTCGGCGGGGTTCTCGATGGAGCTGGAGGGCTACCATCCTGCCGGGCGATGGCAGGTGCGGTTGCATCGAATGGAATCTGGAGTTTGGCGAGCCGCGGTGGGAACTTCTGAATCACCCAAGTGGCAGCGATCCCCGGCAGTGGAGTTGAAAGCTTCTTCCTCTTCGTCGGTCCGTATCGTTGTCGCTCATGTCGATTCAGCGGTAAGAGTTGGGATTGAAGGCGGCGACGAGCACTGGTGGGTGTGGCCGTTGCCATCCCCATCGCAGGTTGGGGTAGCCGTGGAAAGCCAGGGAGAGTCGGCTGTATCAGCGACCCAGCCATTGCAGATCCGATGGTTGAAGGGAGCTGGAAGTCTGACCAAGGCCAGGGTGGTTCGCGATGTTCACTACCGTGGGCCGCATGGGGAAGCATCTTGGGAAACGCTGGTGCCCGTTGCCCATCTCTTCCTTCTTGGCGACCATCCTTCCGGGAGCCTGGATAGTCGACAGCGGGGTCCTGTGCGGCAGGAGTCCAAGTCGCTTTTTGGTCGCGTGGAGGGGCCGGGTTCATGGAGCGATAGGATGGAGCTTCAGGAAAGCGATTTGGGATCGCGAAAGACAGTTGTTTTACCTTGATTTTATGGGGTTTGGAGCGTTTCTGGCCCGTTGTGGAAAGTGGTGGAAAAAGCTAGAATGGCGAGTCTTATTGAAAAGAGGTTTGGAACCTCCGCCGGGGCCCGCTACCACAGGGAAGAGTCCGTTCGTTCGCAAGGTCGGCGGCGCCCACTTGTTCAAGGAAACACATCGTGTCGAATGTCCCACCTGATGACTCCATCCCCGATGCCGCTGACCTTCCGACCGCAGATGATGAAGGAGGCGGTTCCAATGAGGGGCGGATGGTCGATCAGCCGATTGAAGACGAACTGCGGGACAGTTATCTGACCTATGCAATGAGCGTGATTGTTTCCCGCGCTCTGCCCGATGTGCGTGATGGACTCAAGCCAAGCCAGCGGCGCATTCTGGTGGCGATGAACGATTTGAATCTTGGTCCTGGCGCTGCGCGTGTCAAGTGCGCCAAGATCTCGGGGGATACCAGCGGTAACTATCACCCGCACGGAGAAGCGGTCATCTATCCGACGCTGGTGCGCATGGCGCAGGAATGGAATATGCGCCATGTTCTGATCGACAAACAAGGAAATTTCGGATCGATCGCTGGCTTACCTGCTGCGGCGATGCGGTACACCGAAGCCAGGTTGTCCCCTGCGGCGGCGGCCATGCTGGACGACCTGAAGCTGGATACGGTCGACTACATTCCCTCCTATGACGAATCCCGCACGGAACCGGTCGTTCTGCCATCGAAATTCCCCAATCTTCTGGTCAACGGAGCGACTGGGATCGCTGTGGGGATGGCGACCAGCATTCCCCCGCACAACCTCCGAGAAGTTTGTGAAGCACTGGTGCGCGTGATCGACGAACCAGAAGTGTCGATTGAAGAGCTTTGCGAAATCATTCCAGGACCTGACTTCCCGACGGGCGGTGTGATCTGCGGACGCTATGCCATCCGACAAGCCTATCGCACCGGCAGGTCTACGATCATCGTGCGGGCGCGGACTTCGATCACCGAGGAGCGTAATCGGTCCAGGATTATCGTTCATGAGATCCCCTTCCAACAGCAGCGAGACCGCGTGGTCGAGCGGATTGCACAACTGGTGCGAGAGCAGCGCATCAAGGGTATATCGGCGATCCGCGACGAAAGCGATTTGAAGGAGCCGGTCAGGCTGGTCATCGAGATCAAACAAGGACACGATCCCGAGGTGGTGCTCAATCAGCTCTATCAGTTCTCGTCGCTCCAAGATTCCTTCTCGATGATTTTCCTTGCCCTGGTCGACGGAAAGCCCAGGGAGCTGAACATCAAAGAATTGCTTCAAGAATTTCTCCGTCATCGCGTGTTGGTCATCCGTCGACGGACGCAATTCTTGCTGGCTAGAGCCCGCAAGCGTCGCCATACGGTTGAGGGGTTGCTGTTGGCATTGGCCAATATCGACGAAATCATTCGGATCATCCGTGCCAGTCGCACGCAGGCAGAGGCTAAAGTTGCGTTGATGGGAGTCGATTGTCCTTCAGCGATGATGGAAAGGGCTCTAGGACCTGCGGGGTATTCGGAATTCCAAAGGGAACGAGGCGTCGCCGATTCGTACCAACTCACCAGCGTTCAAGCCGACGCCATCCTGCGAATGACCCTCGGGCAGTTGGCTGGTCTCGAACAAGAGAAGCTGGCGGAGGAACATGCGGCACTGCTTGCCGAAATTGAGAACCATCTGACGATTCTCTCCGATTCGAAAAACATCTATGCGATCATCAAGGAAGAACTTCTGGAGATGGCCAAGAAGTTCGGAAACGATCGCAGGACGAAGATCGACGAACAGGAAGTGGGGAACTACAACCTAGAGGATCTGATCACCGAAGAAACCATGGTGGTGACGATTTCTCATCGCGGCTACATCAAGCGAGTGCCGGCCACCACCTACCGGGCTCAGCGCCGAGGCGGGAAAGGGATCGCAGGAGCGAAGACTGAGGAAGAGGATCCGATCGAGCACCTGTTTGTGGCTAGCACGCACGCCTACCTGCTGTTTTTTACCAATACTGGAAAGGTCTACTGGCAGAAGGTATACGAGATTCCGTCGCTCAGCCGTGAAAGCAAAGGACGAGCGGTGGTGAATCTTTTGAATTTGCAGCCCGAGGAAAAGATACTCGATTGCGTGCCGGTGCGTGACTTCAATCTGCCGGGCCATTTCTTGATGATGGCGACACGAAAGGGAGTGATCAAAAAGACGCCTCTAGAGGCTTACAGCCGACCTAAAAAGGGTGGCATCATCGCCATCAAGCTTCGGGAAGGTGACGAACTGGTCGATGTCGTTGTCACCAAGCCAAACGATCAGATTGTCCTGGCCACTGCAGGTGGTCGCGCTATCCGCTTTGCCGAAGCGGATGCTCGACCCATGGGCCGGAACACCTCTGGCGTCAAGGGGATCTCTCTGAAGAAGGGGGATGAGCTTGTCGGAATGGTCGTGGCTGATCCAACCGCAACGTTGCTGACTGCCTGTGTCAACGGTTATGGGAAGAGAACGGAGTTTGGGCCCGGAGATGAATTGGCCGGTCGAGATGCCGCGCCCCTACCCGATGAAGAAGGTCTGGATTCGACCGAAGGGGTCGATGCGACCCCAGTGGAACCGGTAGAGCCAGAAGAGACCGACGATGTCAGCTCGTCCAACCGCTATCGGACTCAGCGTCGCGGTGGGATGGGAGTGATCGACATCAAGACCACCAAGCGCAACGGCCGAGTCGTTGCAATTTCTCGGGTCGATGACAGCGACGAATTGATCATGATGACCTCGCGTGGAAAAGTGCAACGCGTCCTCGTTCGGGAGATCAATGTGATCGGACGCAATACGCAAGGGGTTCGGATCATGAGCCTTGATGAAGGAGACACGCTTGCAGCGGTTGTGCGAGTTCCTTCTGGAGAGACTTCGCAGCTTGGGGACGAGCCGGTGGGAGACAAGCGACCGGCACCGCCTTCAAGCCTTTCGAATGGTCTAGAGGAAGATCCGGAAGGCACCTCACCGGCGGAGGATGAGGAAGAGAATGCTTGATCCTAAGATCGCGGTGAGCCATCGACTCGTCGACTCATCGGATCGTCGGATGTTGCAGGTGGGGCGGAGAATTCATTCGAGCCATAGAAACGGTTATTGTGTCAGCCCTTCGGGCTTTTCTTAACAGAGGCTGCCAATGAACCGTGGCTCGATGAGCCACGGCAGCCATTGTATCGGCCCTCCGGGCCTAAGCAGCCAAAGACAGTAAACCCTCCTTATTTGAGCGGCCAGAAAGCCTCTGAAAGCATTT
>Ga0315905_10000435_pt1 | contig 45666 bp, 60 predicted proteins | sample LakEriMetagenome_5_FD_203522 | JGI IMG/M metagenome (GOLD analysis project Ga0315905, IMG submission 203522) | Freshwater fungal communities from buoy surface, Lake Erie, Ohio, United States - Buoy 4 MA121 | ecosystem: Environmental > Aquatic > Freshwater > Lake | place: USA: Lake Erie, Ohio...
CTGAGACCTGACAGGGCATCAGCGATACTCATGAGGTTCTTCCCGGCCCCTTCACGATTGACGGGTGCGACAGGGACTACATTAACTACAGGAGCGGGATTAAGTTGCCCTTCCCGTTCAAACTCGCGCACCTGTACGCGACCAGGACTTGCCATTAAGCGTATCCTCTCATCTGGTTGTAGGTTTGAGCAGCCTCAAGTCCCTGTCCAGCGATGCGGATAGCAGCATCCAAGAAGGACGGTTTGGTAGGCTTAGGCATGGAATTTATCTGCGACTGCGCTTGGTTCTTGGTCTGATCCATAGAGGCCCAGAGGTAGTCACGGTTCATTTGATAGTTCTGATCGACAGCGTCATTGAACCGTCCCTGCTTCGTGTAGTAAGAGGCAAGGAACTGGTTGACTGATAGACCCTGTACGCCGCTCTCGCCAGCAGCGACAGCAGCCGTAGCGCGGCCTTCCATCGCATCGACGTTGGCGTTCTGCTTCTCCATTGAAGCCGCTGCGCTTTCCTGACGCCAGCGGTTCTGAGTGTGCGCGTACTGTTCACGCGCCATCTGTTGTGCGTTCTTGGCGTTCTCGTTGTACATGGCTTGCTGCGCCTTGTACTGCTGTTGCTGTCCGATGAAACCAGCCACAGTGGAGGCTGCACCGATTGCAAGCTGCAAGCCCGCCATAGCACCAGCACCTAGCATGATGCACATTTAGTTGCTCCTGTAAAACCTATAGAACGGGACATTACGATCAGTCCCAATGAAGTGAGGGGTGAACTCGATTGTGAACCCCATGTAGGATAGCCACATGACATGGGTAGAGTTCCTCACATCAACGTAGTTTGTTAGGTAGCCGTACCTGTCAGTCCATTCACGGACCTTCTTCCGGCCTTCCTTGACGAGAGACTTGCCATACTTGCTGACAAGGGGAGTACCGAGCATCCACGGTATACCCTCCCCAACACCAGCGATGAGAATAGGATGACCATCAGGGCGGGTAGCGATGAACGCTTCGTCGCTGGTACGGATCGAATACTCGATGGCAGACTTCTCGTCCCATCCAAGCATAGCAGTGATCTCGTTCTTATCTGCTTCACGGAGAAGCGGGGCGATGATGGCAGCGTCCATTACAGACGCCGCCCTGATGATGTAGGTCATATTCTCCTAGTCTTGGGATACCAGAGACCAACCCATTCGGCACTGATGATGCCTGATGGGACAGCCTGGTCATTGAGGATGTCGATTGCTACGCGAGTGTTCTCGCACTTCACGGGGAAGGAGTAGTCACTCTCCTCCAAGACAAGCTCCTTAGTCTTCATCATGGGATCATCAAGTGACCATGCGTTGACTGCGCTGTCGTAGGTGAACTTGGCCCTGTTCTCAGGTGTCACCTCTACAGTGAAGTAGGCGGTGTCGGAGAACGTGAGCCTCATACGGAGGATTTGAGTGCGGCCTTCAGTGATAACAAGAGGACCACTATCCCCGTTCTTCCTGACATACAGCGGGGAGAACCTGTAGCGGAACGTATACGGGAAGCCAGCGTAGACCTTCTCGTTTCTGGTATCACCCTCCAGTCGGATGGTGGTTCCAGTGAAGCTGTCTATCAGCAACTTGTGTCCCGGCTCGTAGGTTCCAGTACCAGAGTAACCAGTCCACGCCTCGACACTCGATGTCACGGTATAGGGCATCGTGTAGGAGGTGCGGTCATTACCAACATCATAGGAACCACCAGACAACTCAACGCGCTGGTCGAGGTAAATCTGGAAGGTCATTCCAGTGTCCACGGCATCCACCTGACAGGGAACCTTCACGATACGGACATCAGTCCCATCCAGAAGGACAAGCCATAGGTCAGTGTCAATGAAGTCACAGGACAGGATGGTCGCTCCGAAGTCCCAGCGGCTCCACGAAGCCTGAGGTTTCTCTCGTCCAGACCAGTAGTACTTGTACACATAGAGACTGCTCTGGCGTTCCGTGGATACCCCAACAGTCATGTTGAGTTCAGTCGAGGAGGTCATCTTGAAGATGTCCTTTGGAACGTAGTCAGGGCAGTGGGAGTTCGCTTCAAGAGGTGTCTGGATAGTTCCAGTCTCATCAAGCCACAACTCTCGCACCACAGCGCGGTCATTGTCCTTACCCACCCAGTACATGAAAGAACCGGAGGACACGGGTTTACACCCAACGTCCACTGAGAACTCACCAAGGAGCCTGATGGCTGCACTCTTGGGGGTCAGTAGATCACCACCAGTGATGCGGAACTGAGCGTTCTCAGCGAAGCACAAGAGGTCACCATTGAAGGATGAGGCGTACCTGAGGATGGCAACCTTGGGGAACGAGGAGCCAATATCGATGGGATCAGTGTCGAGGATCGTCGTGAGCGTCCTGCGCCAGAAGTTAAAGAAGTCACCTGAGGCAGACATGATGGTGTTCTCTCCTGCAACGAAACCAAGTCTGTTGCGGTGGAGGAAGACATCGTTGACGGTCTGACCGATGAAGGAGGGTTCCGGGGACTTCTCCTCGTCACCTACCAGTCGATCACCCCACGTAGCTCTCTTGAACGTGAAGGTGCCATTGCTCTCACGGACGAGGATGTGGGGCATGGTCGCTGCATCAAAACCTAGCTTGACACCAGGCTTGCGCGTCTCCTTCCACACACGGCCATCACTCTCGTACTTGACCCAGTAGTTGTCGAAGTTGTTGGAACTCTCTCCAGAAATCTCGACCACCATATCGTTCTCAGTATACTCAGGGAGATTAGAGAAACGCTGTGTCTTCCCCTTCACGGACTTCATGGCGTTGTTGTTGAAGCCATCGTTGGTCGTGATGGTGAAGTCTGTTGAGGAGTTCTTGATGTAGATAGAGTTACCGTAGCGGGTTACCGTCCACGGTGCAGAAGCAGCAATACCCGTACCGCTTGCTGCCGTGTTATCATACTGAGAACCTCCAGCACCAAACTCTCCTTGGAACGAACCATCACCAGAGTTGGAGTAAGAGTTGGTTAGACCATACGCAAGAGTTTGAGCGATGACAGTTGTATCGATGTACTGTAGATGGAAACGGTTACTTCCATCAGGTGTGGTACACTGTGCCCTAGTGGAGCCATTGATGATGATCTCATACTTACGGGCGTAGTTACCCGCCATGACAGCAACGAGAGCTTCAAAGGGACGAGTAGGCTCCGTATTACTCCGCATCGCAGTCACTACGGACTTGTTGGAGATGAACGTGTAGTCAGCGATGGTGGTGACAGCGAAGCCCTTCTTTGGGTCACTGTTGTTGAGGTAGGTCTTCCCGTTGGGGAAGTTGACGGTCTTCTCGTTACCAACAAGATCGAAGACCTTGAGGTCACCGTTGGTGATGAAGACTACGTAGCGTTCTACGGCGTCACGGTTGATGATGTGAGTGAATGCAGAAGAGGCACCAGTGACAGCACCTACGTTCTTGATGAGGTGTGCCGGGGGTCGCTTGAGAAGACCCTTGGTGAGGGTAGAGTACCCGTTGATCTGTTCATCCCCCTGAGTGGCCAATCTCAGGGATGCAGCTTGGGTGCTTACCCCGTTAAGCAGATTGGGGATAGAGGAGGTGAATGCCGACATTAAATTCTCCTGCGGGCCATCTCTAGTCCAGCGGTACTGTCGCGGAACATGTTATAGTCAGAGGCTTCAGCGTCTTCCTTCAGAAGCTCCAGCCATGCTTCGTCCTTGCGGCGTTGAGTGAAGGTATGTCTGATCTCTGAAGCCATATCCGTGTCAGTGAACTCCAATCCTGCACATGCAGTGATGTAGTCACGGGCAGTCTGCGGGAGTTCCTCCCATGCAAGACCGAGAACGAGGTCTACCTTCACGCTTTCAGTGAAGACAAACGTGTGATCGTTGGGATCGTACAGCTTAGTACCACGCTGAACCCACGGCTTCTCCCACCTATCGTCCCCCACAGGGTCCACTCTAAGTGTGTTAGCGGGGAGGATTAGGTTACTGTTGCCGTCTGGCGTGATCTCGTATTCAGCGTCTGTGTTGAACCACCAGCCTCGCTTCTGTACCTTGCGGGAGTGGTCACGGAGAAGCCGCACACACTGTTGCACATCAGCGTTGCCAGTGTCGATCGAAGACACCTGGCCCTCACCGATAGCATTCAGCATCTCGTTGATGGCTTCTAGTTCTGTAGTGAGAGCAATAGCGTCCATGTTGTCCAAAGAAAAAAAAGCCGAGGACCACCCGAAGGCGATCCCCGGCGGGGTTAATGTTGATTAGGCGCTCTTGAACTCGAACGCGCATTCGGGCCGAAGCAGACCATGGCCACACGCATACTTAGCAAGCAGCAGCGTGGACTGACGGCGAGCATCCCAGACGCTCTCAGAGCGAACGTCCATGAGCTTCACCGTACCAACGGCCCACGGATGCCAACCGATGGCGACAGTCGTGGAGTAGTTGGCGCGATAGCCAGACGGGATAGCGGTGTTCGACGTATCGTTGGCCTGAGGGACCTTGTTCGACTTGACGATGGTGACGCCAGCCACGGTGCCCATCTGGCCCGAAGCGTAGCTACCAACGCCACCCCAGTCCTTGTTGATGAGATCAGTCTTCTGAACCATCAGGTAGTACTGGGCGGGCTTCACAGCCACATAACGTTCAGCCTCAGGGAGACCCTTCTCATCGAAGGACTGAGCCATGCTGTAGATACCAGCCGCGAGGAGGGCAGCGTCCGTAGCGAAGTTGGCCTGAGTGGCCGAGCCACCGCCGTTACCGCCAGTGATCGTCGCAGAGGCGCGGGCAGCGAGGACGAGGTTACGGGCCACGTTGCGGTCATACTGATCCGCGAGGGCTTCACCCATCTGCTTCGCGTACTCACCACGGACATCGTAGTGCGACTTGAGTTCATCGATCTCAGCGATGTACTCGTTAGCCAGCAGAACGTCATCGATGGTGATCACACGCTCGTTCTGGAGGATCGAGTTGCGACCAACAATTTCGTTGCCGGGAGTGTGGTAACCAGCAGTCGCCGTGCCGATGGCCGGGAACTGGTAGGACTTACCCTGCGAGATCGACTTCACACGGTGCTTATCACCGAAGACGTTGGCAAGGTTGAAGGAGGCGAGGACTTCGCCAGAGAACATCTTAAGGAAGAGGGCTTCAGCATCGCCAGCCCCGTTAACCTGACCGACACGGGTCAGAGTTGCGTTAGACATTTAGTTTCTCCGTGTAAGGATTGAGGGAGGTTTTCACCTTCTCGAAACTCACACGCTGCACAGCGAGATTGTCCTACGATTATTCCCCCTCAGGGGAGTTCGCGGGGTCAAGAGTATCGCGTAGTGGTTCTTAGAAGTCACCGACGAGAGGTCAGTGTGACTATGGACACGGAGTAGAAAACTGAGACGGGCTGGATGCCGAAGCAGAGCCAGTTCCCGTCTGTACTTATTTGACCTTGAGTGTCTTCACAGGAAGACCAGTCGAGGTATCGATCTTGGCTGCGATCTTCACAGCCTCAGTTGCAGAGGCTCCAGCGTACATAGCCGCAAGCGCATAAGGCGCACCGCTGCCAATAGCCCAGAACTTAGCACCGCGAGGAACAGGCAGTACACTCCCATTCTCCATCTCACGTACCCGTCCTCGCGGGTCGATGATCAGTGCGCTGTACTCGCCCTTGGGAGGAGGGCACTCGTCATCACCGTAACGCACCCAATCAATAAAGGACTGACACGCTGCAACAGAACCAGCGGTCCCGATTAGGTGTTCACCGACACGCCTGATCTTCTGGTAACTACCGTGGACTTTGGTGGAGCCTAAGGTGACAAGACTGTCACTAGCGAGGACACCTTCACGGTATGCGATTGTAGTCACTGTTTCACCATCCTTACGACCTTCTCGATTGTACGTCCCCCGATGTATCCACCAAGGCACAACAACACTGTGTCGTAAGTCCATTCTAGAATAAGATCACCAGTCCTTACTGGAGGAACTCCAAACCATGAAACCAGGATTGGCATCAATAGGGAGTAGAAGAGCAATACAAAGGAGAACGATATGGCGACAATAGGACGCCAGTTTCGTTGTAGCCAATCCTCTCCAGTGATCTCTGCTTTGAGAACACTTGCTTGGGTTTCAGCAACTTCGCTGAGCGTGGAGAGAATTTCCTTTTCGACGGCAGCGCGTACCTCTGCTTCCGTTGCCTTACGGTTCTGCATTGAGACAAAGACATTCAGCACCTTGTCAATGAGGGGTCCTGCCAATAGCTTCGTCAGCAGCGCAAACACGCTAGTGCTTCTTTCCGACAGGGGTTGTGGTCATGAAGCGGAGGATCATAAACACCACAGTGGTGGACAAGATGATCCACGGCGCTGCGTCAGGACCAAAGTACTGGTCCCACTTCAGTCCACGGAAGTAGTCGAACATCTCAGCGAAGAGAGGGAGGATGGCAGACCATGTTGCAGTGATGACTGCGAAGGAATGCGTCCTCCAGCCTTTGAGCTGAGGGATAAATAGCACGGCCACAGAGACCGCAATGAGTAGAGCGATGATCCACATTATTTCCTCTTGAAGATAGCCGTGATGATTTCAAGGATCAGGAGGAAGAGCGGCTTGCGTTCAGTCACATCAGCGACCACAGGTGCAGCAATAGTTGCCCCGTTGTCGGGCTTGAGGAACAGCTTGCGTTCATCGTGACGCCTGTTCAGTAGTCCTTGGACCACCCTGCCTCCAGCCTTCTTCCATGAGAGGAAGGCATCAGCAGCACCAGATACGTCACCAGCATTGAGCTTCCTGACAAGAGAACTCTCAGAGAATGCTCCGGGTCCAATGTTGTAGCATAGAGACACCATAGCGCCTCTCATGTTCTCGTTCACCGGAACCTTCACTACATTGTCCACAACATCCATGAACACGATGAGGTCCTTCTTGAGGATTTCACCAGCTTCATCCTGAGTGATAACCAAGCCAGCCTTGACCGTAGGAGGACCAGCCCTTGAGGTATGTCCATAGCCGATAGTCCACACGCCTACGATATCACGGTAAGCAGTGAGCTTGCAGCCCTCCCACCGTTTGATGAGTGAGAGGGCATCATTGTTAATGGGTTTTGTCATTACCTAAACAGGTTAGTGGACCGAGCCACCTTCTCCTGTACCTTCCGTTTGAATGCGGGATCGTTACGATACTCAGGCTTCTGCATGTCAGCGACCATCTCAAGGTCGTTGGCATAGAAGTCACCACCAACACCAGCACCACCACCCATAGCGAGGGAGGGGTCCTGACCATTAGCAGCGACATAGGCAGACTTGAGTGCAGTCATAGCCATACGCATCTGAGAGGGGTCACCAGACGAGATCATCTGGTTGTACATTGCAGCATCAGCGTAGTTCGTAGCCGCCCACTGGATCATCTGCTGGAAGCCTTCCTGACCACCAGCGATCTGGACTACCTCGTTACGGACGCTGTCAGCTTCTCCCTGCTTGAGGCGGATGAAGTCATCCACGACAGCCTTGGGGATACCAGCTTTCTCTAGAGCGGTGTAACTCTCGTCCTTGAGCTTACCTTCAGCGAAGAACTCTTCAGACAGCTTGTCCACATCGAGGCCAGCATTGGTGACAGCCTGAGCTGCTTGCTGGTCGATAGTGAGATCACTGTTGGGAGCCTTAGGCTGTTCCTGAGAGGCGGGCTTGTCCTCAGTAGCTGCAGGAGCGGTGCCCTGCTTGAGGCGCGTCAGTTCAGCCTGTGCTTCCTTGTAGGACTTGGCGAGGTCCTCAGGGGACTTGAAGTTCTCAGGGAGCCATGCGGGGCGGTCATTCGTCGGAGACTGGGCGGGAGCCTCAGGTCCGGTCTGCGGGACGTTGATCCCTACTTCCATGTTAGAGGTTCTCGATCACAATCTTCTGATTGCCCGGACCAACAATCTCCTTCTTACCGACTACGCGGCGCTCAGAGATGTTCGGGGCAGCGGCTTCAACAGCAGCTTCCTTGGAGGGCTTGGCTGCTTCTTCCTTGGCGACAGCATCAGTGATGCCGATCTTGGTAATGTTGGCGTTAGCCACTAGGGTTTCCTTCTTGTGCTTGGTTAGCGACATCTTGTTTCATCATACCACCAGCTTGGTTGATGACCTGAGGCCCAAGCCTGTTCATCATCTCAAGCTGCATCTGCTGTTGACGTTCAGCGGCAATCTCTTCCTCCGACCTGATGAGGTTGGAGATGTCGAGATCCAGAGCAACAGCACGGCGGCTCATGTACTCACCAATGTTGAGGTACTGAAGCGCCTGAGGGCCGAGCATCTGAGCAAGACCACCAAGGAACACATCGAGCTTCTGTAGATCGTGTCCACGACCAAGAGCCTCGATACCAGTCACGATGACAGGGTTGATGCCGTTAGGGAGAGCCGGGAGCTTGAACTCAGCGGCCTTTGGTTTCTGTAGTTCTGACAGTACAGCCTTGGCAAAGGGAAGCTGGAGGTGCTGCGCGAACATGGCATAGGTGCCACCAAGCGCATCGTCCAGTTCACCAGCCATGTACCTGATCTCCTCTGCGGTGACACGATCACCATTCCGCTGGATGGCAGAGTTGAGGAGGAAGGCGAAGGCCAGGCGCTGCTCGAGGGACTTGATCATCTCCATCGAAGCGCGGAGGTCAGCCCACTTATCGAACTGGAGCATACCCACATCGTCAAGGGAACCAGCGACAACATCACCAGTCTCAGCCTTGGCAAGAGTACGGGCATTCGTGACACCACCGGGACGCACAAGAACCACGGCCTTACCAGTGACCTTAGAGGCCAGCGTGACAGACTTGGTCAGCGTCTCCAGTGACATCAGGTCACCGTAGTACTGCTCGATGTAGGAACGTCCGTAGTCCTCGCCATCCACGAAGGACCAGCGGAGGAACAGGAAGGGCATCTTGTTCTCAGGGTAGGAACCCTCAGAGCCAGCAACCTTCTTGTTGTTGAACTCTTGTTGTACCTTGTACTGCTTTGCCTTAGCGTCCCACTTGATGTGGGTGTAGAGGAAGAGGTTGGACTTGGATGCACCCTTGGCATCAGAGCGGTCACTGGTGAGGTTCTCTCCAGCGAGGGCAATGATTTCCGGGGGAGCGTTGTCTAGGTCTACACCTTCCTTGATCACAGCTTCCGTGACAAAGCCAGTGGCATCACGGCGCACAACATACTTGTCTAGGGAGAACATCCTGCCGCCGTACACAGCATCGACCAAGAGGCATACGTTGCCGCCTACGATCAGATGCTTGAAGACGGGGTCCATGATGGGACGGATTGTCTTAGCTTCCATCCACCGCTTCATGCGGTTCTCGACCTTCATTAGACCTTCAGCGACTACTGTCCTGAGAGCATCTCCTGACGCACCCTGCGCCTGTGCCAGTTCATCTAGCTCCGCATCCCCTAGCTGCATACGAGCAAAGGGAGCATTGACAGGGAAAAGCGAGAGGAGAAGCTTAGATGCAAGATTGTTCACGCCACGCGCACCAAGAGACTGGTATGGTGTGTCGTATGTTGAACTCTCGTTTGCACCCTCAAGGGGGAAGAGGTGAGGGATCGTGAGCTTTGCACAGCTTCGCGCCCTCTCCAGATATGTATTCCTCTTCCCTGACAGAGCCTCATACCGACTTGAGGCAGTCATCAGTTATTCCTTATTGTTATCGCGGGATATTCAGACCACCGACAGGGATGGTCAGCGAACTACGCCCACGCCGCTTGGCAGAAAGCTGATCACCCTCACCATAGCCCTCGTCAATCACCGGGGTCTGGGGCTTCTCATCAGCGGGGGGTGGCGGGGGTGGCGGGGGGGCCTTGGGTGTCTTAGGGGTTTTCATGCACATTGAGGGGGTCCTCGTTCTGTTGTTCTTCGTAAAGCGCCCTCAGGTGCGAGATGACCTCCATCGCTCCCCTAGCACGGTGTACTTGTGCAGCAATGTGGAAGGGATGGGTTTCATCTGTGGTGTGGGGAGGACGGGGGGAGTAGACCTGATCGAGGTAATCGAGGAGGTCCTTGGGAATAGGTGGAGCCTTAAACATAACTGTTGGTTCCTGTTATATGGGGGAGAAGATTAGGGTTTTACCCCTAACCTTCTGACACCATTGGATAATCACTTCTCTAGAGACCGCACCAGACGGTCCAGATACCAGCGGGCCTTCTTCAGGTCCTCTAGCTTCTTCCCTTTGAGTGGCGCACGGGACACATACTTGAGTACATTGCCTACCAGTGGGGCTTCCTTGCCGGGATAGAACTCGCACACCTGTTCAATGTATTCGATTGTCTCCACCTTCCCTGAGTTGTAGTGGGATGGATTGTTGACTGCATCCATAGCTTCCTTCGTAGGAATGCCGAGAGGATTAGGGTCGTAGTAGTCCCCCATGTAATGATCTCCTACTGGCGTGTTCTTCACGTGGCCGAAGCCATATCTGTCGGTAACCAAAGCTTCACCTCCTTCTTCCTGTAGTCATAGTCAGTCGCCCTGAGGATGCGGGCGCACCTAGCTTGAACAAGAGCGTCATCCTCAGTCAGCCCCTTCTTCTCATAGGCAGCAACAACAGCTTTCCATGAGGGGTCTTCCAGTACCTTCTCAGCACCCTTGGGGCCACATCCGGGGAGACCGGGGTAGCCGTCAGTGGTGTCACCAGTGAGTGTCTGGTAGAGGTGCCAGTAGTCAGCTTCCTCAGTTGAGTAGAAGACTGGCTCATCGTCCTTGTCAGGGTTCCATACGTAGCCGGGGATGGTCTTCATGTCCTTGTCGATGGAGACGATGATCTTCTGCCCACGGATAGCGGAGGGGTGGGTGGCAAGGATGCCGAGAATGTCATCGCCCTCAAGACCAGGACGCTGGTAGCTTTCCCACACGCCCTCCATCCACTGCTTGAGTGGCTTGTAGGCTAGAGGCTTCCGCTTGGACTTACGGTTCCCCTTGTAGTCAGGGTAGACGGTCTTGCGGAAGTTGGTGCTGTCGGAGAAAGCAATGACGGCATCAGCAGAGAACCTCTCCTGCCACCCCATTACCTTAGTCTCGACCAGAGCCTTGGCCTCATCGAGGTTGGAGTGAAGGGTCCACAGGTCTTCACCCCAGTCGATTTCTTGTTCAATTGCGGATGTAGCTTCGTAGCAGACGATGTCACCATCGATCAGCAGCGTCAGGTGTTCCAATGCTTATCCTCCTCTTCCTCATCAATGAACGCTTGCGGGATGCCGTACTTCTCACGCACGTATGGCGCATACTCATCGAGCCAGAGACGCTCGACAGCGGCAGGGGCATCGTCACGCCACACGCGCTTGAGCCAGTTGATTATCGTTCGCAACATTAGAACCTCCTATATGTGGGACGAGTTGGTTAAAGAGATGGCGGGCTTCGTTTGCGTTCATCTCGTACCACTCACCACTGACCTCTTTGTAGTGTCGGTGGAAAGCAGCCTCGATAGCGTGAACGTCATCAACGTGGACGGACCACTCCAGAACAAAATCACGGAATGGGCTGTAGGTCTGATAAGAGGCGAACCGCTTATTGACATCGACGGCCTTACCTACCTTCGCCATTCCCGGCCATGCAGGGTTAGTGATGCAGTAGATGTAGCCAGCCTTGGACTTGTCATCCTCGACCAGAGCTTCACCGAAGAACCCATCGATGATGTAACGTCCTGCTTTCCAGAGAGGATGTTTACGGGAGACATATTGCCCATTAACGAACATACGGTTAGAGTTATGCTTCTTGTTGAAGCAATCCATACAGCTATAATGACGGTTATCTTGGAAGTGCTTGGTCCAGTTATTGCCAACCACAAGATCGACGCCACAATCAAAGCACTGCATTAATGAGTTTCCTTCCAGTTCATTCCAACCTCATAGTTACCAGCCAGCGGACACTTGAACCCAAGCTTCTCGCCAGCCTTCTTGATTGCATCAGCAGCGGTCTTACCGACCACCTCAGCGATGTCAGGTCTGCACTCAATCTGAACTTCGTCATGTACTGTAGCGACGAACTCATAGTCCCAGCCCGGAACGTATCCAGCAGCCTGAAGGTCTTCATCCATCGTCACCTGTGCCACCTTCATCGCAACAGCCCCGGCGCTCTGTAGAAGAGTGTTCAGTGCTGAGTGTGTAGAGCGGCAGGACAAGCGACGACCATCGATCCCCTTAAGTCCACCTGTAGCCTTCACCTTCGCAGCCACCTTCTCAGTGAGGGTGCCGAGCGCAGGAAGATTACGGAGGAACTTGCGGCGTGACTTCTGACCAGCCTTGCGGATGTCTTCGTCACTACCCTTGGCTCCAAGGATCAGGCCAAGCTTGTGGTCACCAGCGCCGTAGATGAAGGCGTAGAACCAGGTCTTAGCCATGTCGCGGTGTGTCGTAGGATCGGAGCCTATAGCCCTACAGTTGACCGAGTGCATGTCCGTACCCTTGGACTTGTCACCCGACAGTACGACTTCAGTGTATTCACCGTTGTCATAAGCGGCCATGTAGTGAGCAAGGCAGCGAAGCTCCAAGGCGTCAGCGTCACAGCCCACAAGCTTCCATCCCTTACGTGGGACGAACAACTCACGGAAGCGTTCCCCGTAAGGAGAACGGTTGGCAGGGACCTGGGCCATGTTGGGCTTGCGATGCGTCATGCGTCCGGTAACAGCACCGTTGGTGATCACCTCACCATGGATGCGTCCGTTACGCTCACGCTTCATCAGCCCTTCACCGCCTTCAGCCAACTGACCGAGACGCTTCTGGATCAGGAAGTACTCAGCCAGTAGCTTGGCCTCAGGGTAGTCGAGGGACGCAAGAACGTCATCGTCTACCTTAGCCTCACCACTGTCAGTGAACTCCTTTGGTTCCCAGCCATGCTTCTCCTTGAGGACCTTGGCGATGTGGTGTCTAGAGGATGGATTGAACTCCACCGTCTGGGCCTTGTAGGTAAGCTGGCCCTTCACATAACCGCGTGTCTTGTTGTTCGTCTTGGGGACGAAGGGGGTCTTCACTTCCCACGGCGGGAACATAGTCATCAACTGCTTCTCAAGCTCGATGCGTTTGACGAGAAGCTCCTGATGCAACTGCCCTGCCTTCTGCATGTCGAAACCAAAGCCGTTCTGTTCCTGACGGAAGATGACCTCAGCGACACGATGCTCAAGCTCGATGCAGTAGTCAGAGTATCCGTGTTGCTCCTTCCGCTCCATCAGCTTGTGGTACAGCTTGGCGGTAACCTCGATGTCCTGTTCGCAGTAGTCCTGCATCTCCTGCGACCACTCAGCCCATCCACCCTTGTAGTCACCCTTGTACTCACCGATGCGGTAGCCGAAGGCTTCCAGTGAGTAGCGACCAATGAGCTTCTTGGGGAGCTGTCCCTTCTCAGCGAGACCGTAGTCCATCTTCGCAATCTCAGGGAAGATGAGACGGGCAAGGATCAGGGTATCCATCAGCTTGGCCTTGGGCTTGAACCAAGGGTACACCTTCTGGATAGCGGGGATGTCGAACTTGAGGATGTTGTGGCCGATGAGGACATCAGCCTTCATCAACAGCTTTACACCAGGATCGATGCTGTGGGGGTTACATGAGAGTACCTCTCCAGTGTCGAGGTCCTTAATCACCAGACAGTGGATGCGGTCCAGTTCATCGAGGAGACCATTGGTCTCAATGTCGAATACGAGTGTTGTCATTACGATCTCCCTTAGAGAAAGAAAAAGGGACCCGAAGGCCCCAGTTGTTGATTTAATGTGGCGACCCGCGATCAGATAGTAGCCTTCGCGTACCTCCTGATCTTCCCCTGTTGCCTGTTACGGCTGGCCTATCCCTCACTGCCACTATTGTCACCGATACAATACCCATCCCACTTACTATCGCAGGACAGGTCCATACATGGGTGAAGCAACAGCAAGCAGCTAGTCACCACAGCGACTAGTGTTACTAGGATGTGCGTCTCCTTCTAGTTGTTCATCAGTGCGGGCCAACTAACAGGGAACGGTGATCTTACTCATCGTCCTCCTTATCGTGTTCAGCGATTGCCTGTTCAGCAGCGGTGCGGAGTACTGACATCAAACCAATCCGCATGAACTGGTACATGGTGTCATCGTCCATCTCGAAAAGGATACGACAGCCACCATCAGCAGTGTCGTGGATAGAGACTACTTCTATTCGCATGTCTTCTTCCCTGTCTCCTTGTCAATGTAACAAGCTGCACCCTCACCTTCCTGAGGTGCAGCGTTGAGGATACCCATACGCTTACCAGCAGCACGGAACGTGGTTGCTCCTTTGCAGCCACCCTTCCATGCCCTCATGTAAACGTCCTTGAACTCGTCGAAGGTTACGTTGTCACCGACATTACAAGTCTTGCTGACTGCGCTGTCGATCCACTCAGACACAGCAATGAGTGTGTCCACGTGTTCGGTTACGCTGCACTGGTCGGCGGTTCGACCACGAACACCGAATACGCGCACCCCATAGTCATCAACTCGTTCAACGCGGGGTCCTTCGTATGTCTGGATTGTTCGGTCGAACCCGTAGCTGAACACTGGTTCGATACCGGACGAGACATTGTCGGCAGCGAGGGAAATAGTTCCAGTTGGAGCGATGGAGGTGAGGTGGGAGTTTCGGATACCGTGTTCTTCGATTGCATCTTTCACATCCTGATCAAGCTTCTCGATGAAGGAGCCAGCGAGGTACAGGCTCTTGTCGAACAGCGGGAATGGTCCCTTCTCCTTCGACAACATAGTGGAAGCCCTGTAGACCTCATTGGTGAAGTAGCGGGTCAACGTAGACAGGTACTTGATGAACTCCGGGGAGCCGTACTGGTAGCCGAGAGCTTCCAGAGCGTTGGCAACTCCGGTGAACCCAAGGCCCATCCTTCGCTTCGCCTTAGCTTCCTCATACTGTTCAGTAAGAGGATACAGCGCACGATCCACGATGTTGTCCATAGCGCGGACCACAACAGGGATGTCCTTGTCGAACTGTTCAAAGTCGAAGTAGTACACTGGTTCACTGAGCGAGGTGTGTTCAGCAACCTTGATGTATTTCACCAGATTGAAACTCCCAAGCAGACACGCACCGTTGGGAGGTAGTGGTTGTTCTGCACCAATCTAGATCACCGATTTGCAGTGTATGATCTAGATGTGGACTGTCGCATCTACGGGCAGTAGACGGCTTTAGTTTGTTAGTTGGTTTGTGTGGTTGAGATAGTCTTTTTCGAGGTAAGTCTTGAGCGCGTGACAGTTCTTACAGAGAACCTGACACTTCCGCATCTCCTCTTTGATCCTTGCTAGGCTCCAAGAAGGTTCAATCGCTCGACTGTTCGATTTGATCTGTCTGTTCCGTTTGTCCTGCGGGTTGACATGATCTAAGTCGTACTGGACTGGATGTAGGTGTTTAACCCCACACGACACACACCCCTTCATTGTCTTATATCGGGACATGAAAGCTCTGGTGTATCGTCTGTGCTTGCGTAAGCGATCCAACGTACAAGTTTTACAAGTGTGTTGTGGACCGATACGATTACCGCCTCTGAAGGCGAACTGATCCTGTGTAAGATGCTTCTTACAACAGGGGCATTCTTTTGTTTCTATTGTACATACTCCAGATAGGAGCCGTACTGCCCGTAGCCTCTCCGCTCAGTCTCTCACGCTGGCATTACCCTTGCGCCCTGTCGTTCCTGCAAGAACTTCCAAGTCAATCAGGAGAGGTTTTAAATCCGCATGTGTGGTGAAGTGTTCTCTTACGGATTGGTGGCTGCGATGTCTTCGCAGTACCACAGGTTATTCATCTCGTTGATGCGGTCGATGAACAGAACTCCCGGCTCAGCCCAGTCCCAAGTGGAGCGCATGATCTCGTTCCACAGGTTCAGAGCGTTGATGGTCCGGTACTTCTTTCCGTTCCACACCAGGTCGAAGCCCTCGTTCTTCTCAACAGCTTCCATGAAGGCATCAGTGATACCGATGCTCACGTTGAAGTTGGTGAGATGATTTGTATTCTGCTTAGCTCTGATGAACTCCTCAATGTCAGGATGGTCCACCCGCAGCACACCCATCTGTGCCCCTCGCCTGTGTCCAGCGGATGCCACTGTCCCACACACTGCGTCAAATATCCGCATGAACGACACCGGACCCGAAGCGGGGGAGCCAGTCTTTGCGATAATGTCTCCACGCGGGCGGATGGTTGAGAAGTCATAGCCAATACCACCTCCAAGTCTCATCGTCTCAGCAGCAAACTTAGCTACGTCCATGATACCAGACATACTGTCAGGGATCGTCGGAGACACGAAGCAGTTAAACGGAGTTACTTGTCGAGCGGCACCGACAGCAGCTTGGATACGACCAGCCGGAAGAAATCGCTGATCAAGTAGGATGTCACGAATAGCATGGAAGTGCTCGTCACTATCCTTCATACCGTCAGCGATACGAGTACACTTGTCACGGTGGACCTCGCCTTCCTGACGATACTTCATCGTGTCGATTTCGATAGAGATTGGGAGGGTGGGACCCTGCATTCTTATATCCTTATGGAAGAGTGGTGTTCTTTTGTTCCTGCACCAGCCTCGCCAGCCATCCATTGATGCCAGCGAGAACGGGGCCTGTGATGAGAAGAGGACGTCCAAGATCAGCGTGTTCAAGCATGATCGAAGGATGCCCATTGTAGTCGCAGCGGGTGAACTTGCACCCGCCGCTGCCATCTATGAGGACAGGAGTGTCTCTCTTAGAATGGACTATCGGTATCTCCTTGTCCCGCATGTGGGACCTCCTTTGTAAACGGATCATCGAGCGCCTCAGTCAAGCGGCCACTCTCCTGATCGTAGATCAACCATCCGGCGAGACCAGTCTCACCAGTGTATCTGTTCTTCAAGACACGAAGGACGTTCACGTTCTTAAACCGCTCGTCCTGTTGGTTACGCTCCACACCAACGACAAGGTCAGCAAGTTGAGCGATGGCATGAGAACCACGAAGTTGAGCGAGGGAAGTCTGCGCCCCTTCCTCATGTCCCTTGTCGCCACTAGGGCGCTTGAGGTGGGACACAATGTGGAGGACGATCCTTGTCTCCATCGCCACAGTCTTAAGCTTGGTCATCAGGTTGTCGAGCATTCGACGCTCGTCACCGTCTTCCTCACCGGAGATCACAATAGAGATATGATCAAGGACAACCATAGTACAGCCGCAACTGACAGCAAGATACCGTATACGGGAGATGATGTTATCGATATCAGTACTACCAAAGTGATCATAAAGATAAACGCGGCCAGTTCCCAACGTGAGATCATACGCAAGCTTCTTCTCCTCTGCGGTTGTCTGCTTCCAATACTTCCTCAGACGCTTGCTGATGGACAGCCCCATCAGATCACGCGCTGCCATCTTCACGCTTTCCTCAAGCCTGATGATGCCGACTGTGTCACCGTTCTGGATCATGCTCCATTCGATCTCACGCACCATAGCTGACTTGCCGATGCCTGATCCCGCAGTCCACACGATTACCTCGCCGGGGCGGAAACCGAGTGTCATCTCCTGTAGCTTCTGCCAAGGGTAGTGATGAGCGAACTCCTCATCATCCTCGAACACCAAGTCCTCGATGTCCTTGCCATTGAGGATACCGTCAGGACGATAGGTCTTCGCATCATAGATGGCGTTGATAAGTTCCTTGTCTCTGTCAGCAACGTACATGTCGCTGGCGTCCTTCAAGGGAAGGCTGACAATCTTGGCCTTACCGGGAGGGAGCATAGACGCTACTTCAGCAGCGGCCTTGCGTCCTGGTTCGTCCATGTCGAAGCAGACTACCACCTCCTCGTAAGAGGTGAGCCACTCATATGCCTTCTTGATATCGTTCCTTGCACCCTGTGCGCCACTGATCAGGGACACTACAGGGTAGCGATTACCAAACGCCTGACTGACAGTGAGACAGTCGATCTCACCCTCAGTGATAATCACCTTCTTGCCGCCATCACGGAAGAGGTGTTGCCCAAAGAGTAGAGCGTTGGACTTGTCACCAAACCAAGGGAAGCTCTTGTCCTTGGTACGGACATGTTGAGCTACGATGGTTCCTTCAGCGTCACGGTAGTGGGCAATCTGTACAGGCTGACCTGACAGTTCACCGATGGTGTAGTTGTACTTCTCACATGTAGCTTGGGTGATCTTCCTCTTGGCGAGAGGCTTGTGATCTCCAGCGTCGATAAGGTTCTTCACTCGTCTCTCCTTGGGTTGATCGACTTCACCATCTCCCCGCTCCCGGTAGCCACAGCCGAAACACCAGCCGTGACCATCCGAGTAGCGGGCGAGGTTGTCGCGTGAACCACAAGAGGGACAAGCTTCCTTCCTGATGAAGGTGCTGTCGCTCTCGTTGGTCATTAGTTCACCGCGTCGAGGGCGTAGACATCTTCCACGGTGTCATTGAAGATGCTGATCAGCGTATCCTTTGGAACACCGATACCACGTGCAATCACAGCAGAGGCAGTGATGGTGGCAGTAAGTGCCTCAGCGGGATCAGCATCAAGGCCCTTGAAGATGTCAAAGAGGAGGTTGGTATAAGAGAGGGACTGTTCAGCCTTGTCTTCGAGATTGTTATCCATTGTGTGTCCTTATCAGTTAACTACGGGGGTGTCGGAGTTGTATACAATCTCAGCGATGCGGTCTGTCGCAGCACTGAAGACCTCCAGCGGGATACCAGAGGACCTGTTGAGGATGGCGTTAGCCATTGCAGTCGCTGAGAGTACCTCCTCCAAAGTCAGGCCAGCACCTACTGCTGTACTAAGGATTTCCTCTGCGCGTTCACGAACCCTCTCCACACGATCTTTCTTCAACGGTTATCTCCTGATCCAGTGATGACCTTCCGCTTCGCACGGTCAGCCAGTTTGTCGATGTTCATCTGAGCGATGTCGGCCAGCGGCATCTCAAGCTCATCAGCGATCATGGCGATGTACCAAAGGACATCACCAATCTCAGCGGCAAGCTTCTCCTTGGCAGGGTGAGACAGGCGTCCGTGATTGTAAGGGTTGCGGTACTTCTCGTCGCCCCTGTGGAACCGCTTCATGACCCCGGCCACCTCGCCAGCTTCCTCAGTGAGGCCGTGAACGAAGTGGTCGAGGCTGTTACCCATCGCAGTCTTGCGGGCCGCAGTCTGGTAGTCGTTCATGTGCATCAGATTGCGTGTCCCTTATCACCGACAGTCAGGCACAATGCGTTCCAGTCCTTGATCTCACCGGACCCCTTCGCTTCCTCCATCATCTGGACGAAGGCTTGCTTATTGGTCTCGCAGTTGGGAACAGGCATGGCTTCCATCTGGAGTTCACCAGTGGAGGTGACGATGGAGATGACGAGGAAATAGAGCGGTCCCATTAGAGTTCCTCCGTGTTCAGTTCGTAGCGGGCGTAACGCTGACCAGTCGCATCCTTCTTGAGGACAGAGCTGATCGGCACACCAAGTTCCTTGAGATCAGCGATGCGGCGCGGTAGGGCGCGGCAACGATAGAGGGCCTGGGCCTCGACGTTGGTGATCGATCCCTTGTTCAGAAGGTGATCGAAGATCAGGTCGAGCATGGGCTTCTTGTTGAGGGTCTTCATTAGGCATGTCCTCTCATAAGGTCCGCAAACGCGGTGCCAGTTGCTTTCTCGATTGCTTGGATTGCGCGAGGATCAGAGGGTTCAGCTATCCAGTCCTTAGGGACCAGCCTAGCTGCGAAAAGAAACCCGTAGTCCTCACACCACTTGGCGTAAGTGGTCTTGCTTGTCTTGCTGATACGTTGGTTAGGGTTTGAGAAGACGAAGCGAACGTCGAGGTCTGGATACTCAGCCGCGATGTGCTTGTGCTTCTGCCTATCAGCAGTCACGAACCTCCCCTTGGTCTCGATGATGATACCGTTGGGAAGGATGAAGTCAGCACAGTAGCTCCTCGTCTTGAGCGGAGGAGTGTATCTGATCTTCGCACCCTCGTAGATGATAGGGACGGATAGGCTGCGGAGTTGATCCGCAACCTTATCCTCTAGTCCACTACGGTAGCCTTCGATCAGACCTCGCTGATCAGAAGTCTTCTTCGCCATCATCTTCAGATGTGGTGTCAAAGCCTTCCTTGGCAGCAGGAGCCATGCTCTCGTCGTACTCGAAGCCTTCCTCCTTGCTGAAGCCGTAACCCTCAGCGTTACCACCATCACCGGAGCGAAGCTCGATGATCTGGACAGCGTTGAGGTAGAGGCCAACACCAGCGGTGCCAGTACCGACGATGAAGTAGGGAGCAGCTTCAAACGAAGCCTTACCTACAGTGCCACCCCAGATCGACGGCGGGTTCTTGATGACCTGTCCCTTGGCGTCAAAGATGGTGGGCTTGCGAGACCACGGCTTGCCAGTCTTCCTGTTCTTGCCTGACGCTGTCATCTTGATCTTGAAGATGATGTTACCAGTCGGCTCCTCAGTCTCCTTGTCGAACTCCTCAGTGTACAACTGGTTCACCGACAGTTCCTTCAGCTTCTTGCGCTGCTGAACGGAGAGCTGATCGAACTTGGCCTGACCTTCCTCAACTGCCTTATCATGGACAGGCTTGAGCTTCTGGATCAGGGGCCGCGCTTCCTCAGCGGAGAGGATAAGCTGGACAGAGTATTCACCCTGCGGCTTGGGGTAGTTGTCGTTACCGAAGTCCGGCTCATTCAGACGGGGGTAACGGAAGGTGGCCTTGGGAGAAACAACCTTGGTGGTTTCACGCTTCTGCATCTTGTCAGTCATTCAATGTTCTCACTAGTGGGAGTTAATGGTCAAAGGTAGAGAGGTCGATCCCGGCCTCAGCCAGTTCGATCATCAGGTCCAGAGGGAGAGGCTCACCATCAGCGATGTATTCCTCAGCCCTCTCGATCAGCAGTTCAAGATAGTACCGCATCGTTCACAAGCTCCTTCTCAATGTACATGCGTGCAGCGTTGAATTGGTCCTTCGCTACGATCTTCTCGCTGTTGATCATGTTAGAGATCGTGGAGAGGGCGGTGCCAGGATGGACACCGTACACACCACACAGCATGAGGAAGAAGGCAGCGGCCCCGAGTACCTGTTCCTCAGGGTGGAACCTCTGGACCGCATCAGTGACAGCCATGCAGCACCGAGAGGTTTCGAGGGAGGAAGCGTTGGTTAGTTTGTCAATCATGCTTGAAGTATCCATCCTTCTTGAGCGCACCGACGATGATGCCACGTACCTTCCTGTCCTCCCCCTTGGTGAGGGAGGATCGGTCGATCTTCGTGCCATCTACCTCGATGGAGTTGCTTGCAGCACCCATGCGGATCGTGATGTGGGCCATTGGTGATCTCCTGTGAATGTTGGGTAGGGCTAATATGGGGGAGAAGTTCCCATAAATGGGACTATCATGCGAAAAAGAAAGAGCTTTCCAGCACTCCGTTGATGTCCAGCTTCCCTTTATCAGGGACAGGCGGGAGGTTCTTCGCCACGCGAGGACCAATGGCATCAGCCACCCGTTCCCTCAGTTCCTCCAGCACATCATGGTCCGTGTACATCTGGACGAAACTGGTGCGGATACAGGCACCGAGCATGTCCATGTCACAGGCCAAGGTTCCGAAGCTATCGTGGACCACAGAGAAGGAAGTGATCCCCTGATCGAGGGCGAGGTTCACCATCCCAACCAGTGCCGCAGCGTCAAGGCTGTGGACGAAGTTTGGAGGCAGCCCTTGACCAGAGCGCCTTCCATCCACGGTGTCCAGTTTGGGTTCGTAGGAGGCATAGTGAACCCGCTTCCCCATAACCAGAACATCAGTCCTCCCCATCTTCATATCGAAGTACTGTTGCAGCACAGGCCACCCTGACGGGGTCACCCATGACACATGCTCCTTCTTCTTGGACATGACAGAGGCAAGCTTGCGGAGGTATGCCATCCCCTCCTTGGCTGCCACAACCACATCACCAATGCTGTTCCATACCAACATGGCAATCTGATCCTCACGCTCCTTGTCGAACGAATGTCCACCCTCGCGGAGAGCGGCGCGGACATAGTCCTTGCAGGATGCGAACGTCCCACCATAGGGAAGCACCATGACAGGACGCTTGGCAACGCTGCGGGTCACGATCCCCTTGAGAGTGGGGTCTTTCGCCACGGTGACGTTAGCGACACGGCCATAGATGTCCTGCGGTGTGTCCATAGGTACAAGGTTGGTAGCCTCGCCACCGATGGGATCACGGAGCATGGCGCTGTAGTGCTGAAGTCCGTTACAGCTACCATCCACGGAGATGGGGAGGTGGGTCACGAATTCCACTCCTTCCTCCATGTACCCTGCCCACTCATAGCAAGCGGCAAGGAACAGCCAAGGCTGGTCGGCCTCGATCCACCAGCGATTGCTCAGTGGGTCTTCAGAAACCTGGCGGATGCTCTCCTGATTATCGATGGTCCAGTTGATGCGTTCCGCCAGCGAGACCTTATCCACCCCAAACGTGTTCGCCACATGGATGGCAAGCCATGCCACCCCTGCTTCACCGATGGGCCTACCTTCAGCGAACTTCAGCAGTCCCTTCTGGTAGTCCGTACCTTGAGGGTTAGGACCAGCGCCTTGGGCATACAGGCGACCACGGAAGTCACACTGATACACATAGTACACTGTCTTGTCCTTGAACTCCTCAGCAACATCGATGGTGCGCTTGAGGTTCAGCCTACGGGATACCTGCTTGACACGCTTGATGTGTACCTCTCTGGTCTGACGCTTCCACTCCTTCAGTACGTCAGGGTCAGTGTCCATGTTGGGAAGACGGGGAGGTAGCTCCACATCCTTGATCACAGGGAGGATGTCCCAGTCCAGCCCCTTATCCCAGAGATACTGCATCACCTTCAGCACAGGCTGGTTGATCTGCCACCCAGTGGACTGGACAGCATTGATGGCGCGGTAGACAGCGGGCATGTCTGCCTTCTCCAGCAGCTTCAGCCTGTCCTTCTTGTGGAAGGCAGTGAGGATGTTGTACTTCTCCCTCATCTGTTCAGTGTGGTACCCACCATTGTACGGAGTGGACCACGGCAGGGGCTTCTCAATGCAGGGAAGGACCACAGGCTTGGTCTCCTCCATGATGTCGGTGGTCTGCTCAATCCATTCCAAGGTGCGTTCTGAGAGGGTGAGGTGGTACTCCACACCGCGAGACCCATCACGCTCGATGATACCTCCACAATCCAGCAAACACTGGATCACAACATAGCCCACAGAAACCTTCATCTGGTGGCTCCAGTGGTTCCACTTGTCATCCTTGTTTTCCATTGTGTGGACAACCACTGCACGGATGGTGGCGAGATTGTTGGTGTGCTGCTTCTTCTTCTTCATCACATGATCAAGGAGACGCTTGTGCTTAGTGGCGAAGGCTTTCACCCTGCACTCATGCTCCACCCATGAGCCAATTGAGGCGGCTGCCCTATGCTCAGGGCAACCACCCCTGCCCATGATCAGATCGAAGATCACCCGCACACCGATATAGGCTGCAAGTTCAGGCTCCACATCAGACAGAGGCTTGTACGCCTGTGGCCACCGCCCCTTACCATTCTCAGCGATGTCCTTGAGCCATGCTGTGATGTTCTCAGCGACAGGATGGTAGAGGTTATCGACAATGCGTGAGGTGGCACCAGTGCTTGCCATCTGCCCACGGTCCCTCTCCTTCGCCAGCCTAGCCCTAAACCTCTCCTTGCCAAGGTCCAGCATCTGCGCTTCCAAGTCGAGTTGGTTCTCACATACAGGATCGAGATAAATATGGGTCATTCGGTTCTCCTTATTGCCCATGAAATCAATGGGTTACCAAGGGAACCTCCCACCTATGGGTCGAGGGGTAGAGATACATCATCTCTAAGGTGGGAGGGTATTCCCCTTTAGTAACAATGGCTTAGATCAGTTTCTTCTGAGGACCTGCGCCAGGTTTTCCATGCCCTTGCGGGTGGCTTTGACGTAACGCTGTGTAGTCTGGAGGTTCTTGTGCCCTGCCCACTTCTGGATGAGCAGCACGTTGTCGGTAGCCTCAGCGAGGCGGGTGATGGCGGTGTGCCTGAGAGTGTAGACCACCACATCCTTGCCCATGCCTAGGCTGTCCCGCGCCTTGGTGAACTCGTCGGAGTACTTGGAGTAGGTGATGCTACCACCTGCGTCGAAGTGCTTGCGTAGCCTCACGGCGGCGGCCTTGGCATCGGGCGAGAGGATGATGGTGCGATCATCCCCATTCTTTGTGTCCATCAGGGTGAGTTCATCTCCCTGCACATGCCACTCCCCTTTGACTACCTCTCCCGGCCTGATCCCTGTGTCCATGAGAAGGATGGTCAGGTCGCGCCGCTCAGGTCTGGACCACGGATAGTTGACCAGCCCCTCCCTCTCCCCATCAGTCAGAACGCGCTGACGAGGCTTACCTTCCTTCTGCAAGGGTATCTCCACACGCTGCACCTTGGGATCAAAGCGCCTTGCTACAGTGAACATCTTGGACAGGGCCGAGAGGTAGCGGTTGATGGTGCTGCCTGTCAGATCACGGGCCTTGAGATGGTCTGTGAAGTCCAACACCTTGCGGTAGTCCAGTGTCCTGATGTCAGTGTCATCCCCGAAATAGTCGAGGACTTCATCAGCCATGGCAACCAGCCTGTGCTTGGACTTGGCGTCCTGCCAATCGGTGCGCCTTGCTTCGTTGAGTATGGTCTTGAGCTTCATGTTTCCATCACCTTGTTGATGTCCTGCTGTAGCTTCTTGCCCTTAGGTGTCAGCTTCACCCTCTTGATCCGGCTGTCATGTGCATCCTCATAGGTCTCCACTAGACCAAGACCTGGTCTGTTCCGCGCACGGTCACCTCGCTCAGTGAGGGTAAGCACATGCCGAGAGGCTGATGAACGTGTGAGTTCTGTCACCTTCTCGATCTGCTTGATGGTGCTGTCCGGGTACTGCATCACGTACAAGAATACGAGGACTGTTGATGCCGATAGGCTGTCGCTAGGATCAAGTCTACGGATCAATTCGATGGGCAGTATGGCTTTCATATAGCTGTGAGTTCTAACGTCTCCCATAGTGGTTCCTCTGTGTTTACGCCTGTGACTTGCTTGAGCAGCCACACAGGCCATTGTTTGTTGCCGTTAGCATCGATGGTTTTGCCCCCACAGAATGCCCGCTCAAGGTCACCCTCAAGCGCAGCGATATACGATACGGGATCATCCTGCAAGTCGAGGACATCCCTGTCGTAGGACTGCATAAAAATAGCAGCAGTCATAAGTTGCGCGTCTCTCATCATTCAACTCCTAGTGTTCGGCCTGTTCTACGCTCCTATTTACAGGCTCTCTGCTTCAATCCCCGCTCGACCATCGGTCAGTGTGAGCGCGGGGTTTCATTAGTGGCCGTCTAGACCAAGAGTTAATCTCTTGGCAAGCTCAAGAATAATTTGCGCGTCCTGCATAAAAGTTCAGGAGCTTGCCGTGGTCCAAGAGCAGTCTAGTGAGGACCTCCTTGCTCACCTTGATCTGTCTAGTGTTGTCTCTTGCGCCGTTCACCTCGCCCCATAGGTGATCCATGTCGTCTGAGGTGGCGACAGTGTCGATGAGTTGCCTAGCCATTGCGGCCTCCCTGTTAGATTAAGCCAGCCTTGCGGAGTTGATCCTCAAGACCTGTCGGTTCCCACGTAACCTCATCAGTCACAGGGTGACGCTTGATCAGGTGCGCTTGTTCGAGACGAGACCAATCGGGTTGGAGGATCCCAGCGTATCGCTGTTTGATGGTTCGGAGCGATGTCTTCACTTGCTCTCCTCCGCAAGGTATGCAGCCCAGATGTCGCGGGCTTCAGGCGTGTAGTTGCCAAACTTGATGCCCATCTGGGCCATCTTGATGCGGGCAGACTTGGACTTAGTCTCGCGGCGCATCTGCGCGATGAACTCTTGCGCTTCCGTGGCGGTCTGGGGCGGGCGGCACGGGCGCAGTGAGGTAATCTTCGTCTTCATACTGGTACTCCTTTGCAGATGAATGTGATTGACCAGAGGGTGAGGAGGAACAGTCTAATCAGCGGAGGCATAGCGGTGTCCCTCCACTATGTACTTGCCTTCCCTCCGCACCATCCGAATGGCTGTGTCATAGGCCATAGGATCATAAGTCATTAGGGTGCGGAGCTTGAACTCCACAGCCTCAAGGTAGGTGTTGAACTCCATGTAGATGTGGATCATGTTTCTTTACCTTTTACTTGCTAACTTGGTGGAGTGCCATCACAGCGATGGCGATGAGGGAGATGACGGCGCAGATGATGAGCTGGTTCATGCTCAGATGACCCCATAGGCAGAGACCCTGCGGTCAGGGCAGAGGTAGGCGCAGCGTGAGGCACGGACGGGCGCGCCTGTGGCTACATCAGTGAACGTGCCCCCCTTGTAGGGATTGTAGGTGACCCCCACAGAGGCACCGCCCTCTTCCATGTTGAGGTCAAACAAGGTCTTGTCCCCGCAGAGCTTGTGTGCCCTCCAATCGGTCCCTGTCCAGCTTTCGAGGATACCCACGGCCCCAGCGTGGACGTTCTTCTTCTTCTTCTTCAGGACACGCTGACGTCCAGCTTCGCTGACCTTCCACTCGACACAGGCGAGGTCGACATACTCAGCATGACCGATAACACGGCCCCTCGACGGCCCCGTCAGGGCCTTGATGGACCAGCATTTGCGATGAAGGTTCCAGTAAACGAAAACACGCATGGTAAGTTTCTCCTAGTTGGTTGTGTAAGTTGACAGGGTCGGAACGGCTGATCCTAGGGGTGAGATTGTTGAAATAGTGGGATGATTAGTAAACGCCTAGACGGGTAAGCTGGGCACGGTCCTTATCGGCACCTACCTCCCACGTGCTGTGCTGGGCTGCCACCCATGCCTCACACTGAGCGTAGAATTCGCGCTGTTCCGGCGTCATGAAGATCATGTGGCCCATGCCTACCTTGTAGGGATTGCAGCGCATCATTGCAGCTTGCCAGAAGATTGCTTCGTCAGTTCCCATAGGTGGGCAAGCGGCCTTGAGATGACCCTTGCGAGGTCCCCGTGTTGAGAATGCTTTCACCTTGGCTTGTTCAATGCGTTCCGTGTTCATATGACTAATCTCCGCTTACGTGTCGTTGGTTTTATCGGCCTCTAGGGCCTTGAAAAACTGAGCCATTGCGTGAGGCGTGGGGAAGCGCACATGCTCCCCGTCAATCCATCCGCCATGCTGCTTGATAAGACGGGCGATAGCGTCACCCTTCCGCTTGAGGTCAGAGCGCATGGGTGGCCTCACAACTTGATGTCGAATGCGAGAAGGACCAGCTTTAGTGGTGTCACTTTAGCGATGAATTGAGAGCCGATCATTGCGGCAAGACCAGCGGCCAGCATGAGCTTAGAGAGCATGAGCGTATCCCTCAAATCCGGCGTTGCTATAGACCGCCACAGCGAACCCGTAGCATGTCGGATCATGCCTCTCCTGCTTCGTCCATACACGGGCGCGATAGCCCCAACGGCGCACCACACTGGCAAGCTTTTCCGCGTTGCTACGGTTGATGTAGAGCTCAGGCTTTTCGACTACTGAAAACATTTTAGTATTCCTCTGTTGCTGTTATCATGGGCTGGCTTGCCCCAATGCCACCCGATGCTAGACCGGATGGCAGTAGAGTTTCCCGCTTGTGAGATGGTTAGGACACAGTAGCCGCGCGATTGGTGCTCATACGTCCAGTCCCTCAATCTTATCGATTGAGAAGGTATAGGCATGACGCTGACGTTCCTCCACAATGGAACGGACCTCGTCGTACGAGGAAGCATATACCCGCTCCACATAACGCTTAGGAACGTCATTGTGGAAATACTGGATGGTAGCAGTCACATAGCAGAGCTTAGGGAGCATGGTTGTGTTCCTCTGTGTGTTATTTGATGGGCCTCATCAGTCTCCGCATGACGGAGAGACTAGGGACATGAGCCCCTAGTTTCGGCCTAGTTGTGGGATGGTTAGTCGATAACAAAGCCCGATGTGTCCTGCTTAGCCTTACCCTTGGCGTACAGAGCGACCACATGGCCGCCCTGAGGGTCAAGGAAGCGCATGTCTGTCTTGTCTCCGTCCACCACATCGCCACCCTTGGCAAGCAAGGCATCAACGCGGGCGCGGTTCCTGAACACAATAGCCATGTTAGCCTTGTTTTCCCGCATCCGCGCCATGACCTCACGGGCGAAATCAGGATTAGCCTCACTGTAGCTCAGTGTCAGCGAATAGTTGCTGGGCAGGGCCTTATCCACCCGCGTGTAAATCTTCGTATAGTCATAGAACTGGACCTCAGGGAACGCGGCCATGAGAGAGGCATGGCGCATCCCGTTACGCTCAACAGGATGACCCTTCTCCCACATGATATCACTAGTGCCGTTGAGGCGAACGCAAGGCTTGATCCCCTTGCGCTTGCCGTACGCTACGAAACGTTCAAGATCATCCACAAGCTGCGCGAGGAAGGCCGCGCGCTCTGTCATGTATTGCTTCGTCTTGCGAACACGTGCCGCCTGTACAGAGTTCATAGCGCCGCGTCCTGCCGTGTTAAGACAGCCCTGCCAGCAAGCTGCCAAAGCTGCCATGCTGCACACATTGCCCACACCCGCCTGTGTGAATGGTGCGAGATACATGATGGCAGTCTCGAATGCGTCCCCGTCACCCTTAACGGTCTTAGCGTTATTGCCGCTGATGATAAGCTTTCCCTTGTAGGCCATTGTCGGTCTCCATCGTGTTTGTTGTTTTGGTCTCGTCAGTAGAAGAAACACTCCTAGACATGGGACAAGTGCCCCATGTTTCGACCTGTTAGCGATTGGAATTCGCACCGTATGTAACGTCATTGCCATCGATATCGACCGTGCCCGGTACAATCCAGACAGACCACGAAGGACTGGAACCGGGCCTCTTGTACGGGTCTCGCACATACAGATTGTTGATGACTGGATGCGATGCAGTCCATCCCACGTATTCCTGCACTTTTGAGGAACCATAATATTTAATGACCATGTCATGCTCTCCACTTTTGTGATTGTTTCGACCCTGCTAGGCCATCGTCAGGCGGTCAGCATTAGACCGCGACAATCACCAGCAAGAGGTCACCCGCGTTTGTTAGACATGCGCCGTTGTGACTTGCGCCGGGATAGTTCCGGCTTAGGTGATACAGAGGGAATTGATCGGGCCTTGCCTCAGGTCCGCCCCTTCCGCCGGAATGCCGCACTGGATCAAGTAAGCTTGCGCTGCCAGTGACGGGCCTTGCGTCTTGGGCCTCTGTAGTGGTGCGTTGTTTTCGTCTCGCAATGACGTTTCGTCTATGCCCTAAGAATAGGATCATCCCACATCTAATGCAAACAAAAAAAATAACAGGTAGCAACTATTTTACAAGCCACTGAAATCATTGGGGCGATAGGTAAAGAATGTTATTGCGAGCGATGTGGTCTAGCGTGTCACTGGTGTGGAGCGATGTGGTCTAGCGTGTCACTGGCGTGTCACTGGTGTGCAGTGATGTGGGCCTGGTGTGTACCTGGTGTGGAGCGATGTGGTCTAGCGTGTCACTGGCGTGGAGCGATGTGGTCTAGCGTGTCACTGGTGTGGAGTGATGTGGAGCAGCGATGGTGGAGCGATGGTGCAGCGATGTGGAGCGATGTGGAGCGATGGCGCAGGGATGTGGTCTAGCGTGTCACTGGTGTGGAGCGATGGTGCAGTGATGTGGTCTAGCGTGTCACTGGTGTGGAGCGATGGCGCAGGGATGTGGTCTAGCGTGTCACTGGTGTGGAGCGATGTGACGGTAGACCGAAAACGACAGGTTGCCACAAAGGCAAGCAGGACATCCCAGCGGAACACAGCGGGACACAGCGGAACACAGCGGTCCACCATCACGTGGTAAGAGAGCACCAATCTCTTTGCCCCCAGCAATTTCAATGGGTTGGCGCAGGGAAACATGCCGTGCATTACGGGTGTTTGCGTGTCCTGCGAGGGTGGCACGGGGGGGCGGCCAGCGCGGCGCTTCAATCGATACCACTTCAGATATCTACAGTAAACATTGGACCCCCCATCAGTGACACTGTAGTCCCCCATCAGTCCACCTAGCTCGCCTCGCGGCTTGCCTGTACTATCAAGGTCTGTCTATGCTTGACCTTCCTAGTGTACACTTTAGTAGACTTAACTACTCTTAAGTGGTATTTAGTGGTTCCTAAGTCTTTAGCTATAGGGTCCCTCTTTACTATCACTCTCTTACCCATCTCTGGTCTCCCACAAGACTATGGTCTATAGTCCACTATAGTCACACTCCAGCCTGGTTCCTTGTTAGCTATAGTCCTCTATAGTGTATCTAGAGTGTTTTCCTTAGAGGGGGAGAGGGAGGGTGCATCTCTGGTCTCCCTCTTCCTAGTCATCTAGGGATGCCACTCCAGTGCCACTATAGTTATCTATAGAGTGGGCTGGTCAGTGGAACTCTATTCCCCGTTCCCGTTATATGGGGGACAAGTTGCTAAATTCCCCAGTTTCCCTTGTGATTATCAGGACTTACCAGTCCCATCATGACCTTTGTCTGATGACTGTCAAACCAGCCCTCAAGCATGTCGTCTAGCTGTGAAGTTCTGTGGTCTTTAGCCGCCTGAGTTGCATCCTGTTCAAGGACGTTGTTCCAGTAGTGAACAGCCAGAGCGACAGCATCGATCCTGTCATCCTTGGCAAGGGAACCCTTGTCCTTGGTCAGTCTGGTCATCTGGTAGAGTAGGCGGAACCTGTTGACCTCCTCAGGTCTACGTTCAGTGGTACTGTCGTAGTCCCTCTTGATGAGGCTCTTGTTCACGATCAGTCGATGCTGGTTCATCACAGGTTCCAGCGTATCGATGATCCTTCGTTCCTTCTGGGTGTTGGACCGCTCAGTGTCTTCGATGGCACAGCGGTGGTACTTCTGTAACACTGGAGCCAGCAGTCGGTTGAACATACCGTCACCGAAGTTAGGCTCAACGATCACCATGTTGACAGCGTACCTCTGAGCGATCTTGCTCAGTCCTTCCAGAGTGGCATTGTCGTAACCACCGGGAAGACCGCCAGCATCGAGGAGGTATAGGCGGGAGTGAAGATGGGCCACCACTGCATAGGCAGTTTCATCACCACCTCGACCTGAAGGGTCAACAGCCATGATGATACCTTGGTACTCAGCCCAGTCTTGGGAGATGAAGAATGGTCTATGGTATCTGTCACCTGACATTCCTACGTTGGGGATGTCTCCTACCACTAGCTCAGGGGATGAACCCCAAGCGAGATCGACAGGAGCCTTCTTGTGGTCAGTATCCATGACGATGAGGTCACGGAGCTTGAGGGGGTAGCGATCCTCGTCACTGAGGCTGGTATCCAGCATGAACTGGAGGTTAAAGCCTGACCGACCATAGGAAGCTTCACGCTCCAACAGGTCCTCGTCGGTGAACCTTGACTTGTCAGTAGGGCCACCTTCGATGTCAGGATACTTGTCCAGCATCTCTACGATGAGGGGTGAGAGGAAGGAACCGTACTTCTCCCTCTGTTTCCCATTGGGGAACCTGGCGGGCCAGATGCGGACATCGTAGCCACGGTTGGGAAGCTCGTTGTAGATCGATTGTTCGGTCTGAGGGGTACCAAGGTAGGTGATGGTAGTGTCATCACCGGGGGACAGAATGGCGTCGAACTCCTTGATCTGTTCCTTCAGCTTGTCTCTCTTGGCTTGGGTGTCGGAATTGGTGGGGACCTCACAATCGTCAACAATCACGTCATGGGCGCGTGATCCAGCAAGCTGCGAGGTGATGCCCAATGACTTGACTGACGGTGCGTGAGAGGCTTTGGATGGTCCAACGTCGAAGGACACCTTGGAGAAGCGTTGGTCATCCTTGGGCCTCAGATGCTCTAGGATGGGCATCTCGTTGATCAAGCGTAGGGTGAAGGTTGAGAAGTCATCAGCACGTTGCTTGGATGCTGAGACCACCAGAAGCTTTCGATCTGGGTCACACAGCAGCTTCCATGTGACGAACGCGGAGGTCACCCATGACTTGCCGACACCACGGAACGCCTGAATGACACGGCGACGAGGACCGTGTTGGAGGTAATGTGCGATGTCGAACTGGACAGGGGTAGGGTCGGGGAGGTTCAAGTGACGCCATACGAGAAAGAGGTAGTTGCGGAAGTCTGAGCGGATGGGGTCGTATTCTTCAGTCATCTACAATGACCTCGATGTGTTCTTCAGCGACAAGCTGGAGGTGTTCAAGCTGACGCCTGACCTCGTTCTTGTCCTTCATGGATTGGATGACGGAGGTCCTCATCGAGGGACCTAACTCTTCGATCTCCTCTTCAGACCAGTCTGGTTGCTTGAGGAGCTTCTTGTATCGGCGCTCATAGGTGCCGAGAAGGTAGGCGGCGCGGGAGGGGATGGAGAAGTACAGACGGTCACCAAGCAGCACGTTGCACTCCTTGCAGCACGGAACAGTGTTCTTGTAGGAGACGTTCTTACGTCCACCCTTTTTCCTGTATACGTTCTGGTTGTACGACACCGGGACTACATGGTCACGGTTGTCTCCATCCCAAGCACCGCAGTAGGTGCAGTTGGGCATTAATCTCACTTGTGGGTTGTATTCCCCAAAGCTTCATATCCCCCGCTGCAAGTGCAACGGAGGGAAGTGGGCTAGGATGCCTCTCCACGGGCCAGAGATGGCTCAGGAGCGGGGTCTAGGATTTTTTCAAAGTGGCGGAGGGGTCAGGGGAGACGGGCCTGTACGGCCTTCTAATCGCCTCCCCCTTCCCTAGGGTAACCTTACTTCGAGATACGGACCTTACAGGCGTTGGTGTTCCCTGTGCCTGAGAGGGAGCAGCGTATCCGTCCGCTGGCAGGTACGGTGATGGTGGTGCCGCCGATGATGCCCCCTTCAGAGGCATTGATGGCAGCATCCAGAACAGCCCAAGCGGACCCGTCCCAGCCGTCGATGGCGACGAACTCATTGCCGCTCAGTCCTGTTACAGTGACCTTATAGTCACCAGCAGGAAGTGTTCCCTTCTCCACGTTGTTGTCTCGCGGGAGGATATAGTTGATCTGACGCATTAGTGATGTGCCTCCTTAGCAGCATCTTTGGGAAACGGGAGCTTGTCGATCAGCCTGTTTGCAGGGTTGGTCTCGACAGGGCCACCGCCCACATTGTTGTCTTTGAGGAACTGGCGGATGACGTTGAGAGTGGCGGCGTCAGCAGACACCTTCACCACCTCATCGCCAGCCACAACAGTCTTGCCCTCAGTGAGCATCTTCTCCATCTCGTTGACGAGAAGGTTGTAGATGTCCTTGAGCTTGTCAGCCATTAGGGGGTCTTCCAGTGAATATGGGAGGCGATCCAGTTGAACACATAGGGCACAGCCATGCCCAGTGAGATCAGGATACCGCCAATGTATGCGACCTTCTTCTCCACTTCAGTCTTGAAGCTCTCTAGCTGAAGTAGCTCTGCCCTGAGTTCAGCGATATCGTGCTGACACTGAGGGGACTGGGGAAGGTCACGGATGTTAGCTCTGATGAAGTTCTGATTCTCTTCGATCCGCGCTGTGCGGTCCAAGAGATCGAGGAGGATTTGGTTCGGTTCCATTAACTCATCGCCACCAGCTTGTTCATGGTCACCTGACCAGCCTGGAGTTCCACGTTGAGGGCGTCTCGCTGTAGAGTAAGCTGGTCGATCTGGGAGTTCAGTGCGTTCAACTGCGCCTCAAGTGAGGACACAGCGAACGTCATACGTGACGCCAGTACAGCCAACTCAGGTTCGGTGACACCAAGCTGTGTCATCACAGCCAAGAGTTCGGGTTTAAGGTTCATTGTAGTTCCTGTTGATTAGGCGGGTCTCAAAGCGATGGACATCGCAGCCCATGAATAGTTCGTACTGTCGCTAGCCTCGATGAGTGCCGCTTCGGGATTGAACGGGCCGGATGTCCAGAAAGCGTGACCAATACCGAGCGAGGCGTCATTGACGTCATTACCACCCGCCACCCTCCAGCCAGTCAGCGAAGCCGGGAACGGGCTGGTGTCGAATGCCTCTCCGGTGCTACTGGCCCCAGCATAGACAGCCACCACCACGGACCCCGGCGTCACCGGGGTTATGGATGGTGCATCTGCAAGAACAGAGTTCGCAGACTGCGCCGTCACCACCGCAACGTCATTCACCACCGAAGCAACGCCGCGAAACACATAGACAGCCATCGCGCCGCCATCGTCGAGGCTTCCGGTAGGACCAAAAGTCGTGGACGTATCACCGTTGACGAACTTGTAGGCCACCCGGAGATTGGTATCGAACGTATCGTCCTGATAGAGTTCACTAGCGAACAGTGTGTAAGGATTGGTGCCATCGGTGATAGCGAGCGTTCGGTTGGCAACGGACCCGGTGACGAAGACGGCAATGACAAGATCATCGTTGGATACTGATGAGGCGATGCCTCCTGTTAGACCGCTGTTGAGCGAAATCGTGCTGTTACCAGACGTTGCGCCTATTTTACTGGCTGTAGATCCACCTACAAACACAATACTTCCAAGTGCTTTTTTAGCAGCCAGCATTCCCATCGTGAGGGGCATCCCCAAGAGCATGTGCTTGGAGAACTCGATGTTCTCAGGCTTGATGATGGCAGGTTTGGGCGAGAGGATTAGTCCCGCCTTCGCCTGTACCGGAACAATCAAGCCAGCGGCGAGAGTACTCGCCAGCAGAGTTTTCTTGATCATTAGGTTGCGATGTCTCCAATGAGGACCCACTCGTCGGTACCAATCTTCAACAGAGTGGCACCAGAGTACTGTCCGGTCAGTTTAAGCTTTGATCCTGAGGACCTGATCGTCACACCAGCGCCACCAACAGTGACCTGACCAGCACCCATCTGGATGATGTCGATGCGGGTATCCAACGGGAACGCAGTGGTAGCGTTGGTCGGGATCGTCAACGTGATGGCCGAAGCGTTGCTAAGACGCACAGCTTTACCAGCATCAGTCAGCGCCAGTGTGTAGGTCGTACCAGTCTGGGCGTTGGCAGGAACAGTACGAACAGTCTCCACCACGTAGTCCGTAGTGGCAATCTGAGTTGTCTCAGTCCATGCTGAAGCCGTAGGAGCGGCGGGCGTACCAGTGAACGTAGGAGACGCAAGAGGGGCCTTGGCGTCCAGAGAGGACTGGAGACTGGTGATGTCAGAGATGACATGTGCGTGTCCAGACAGCGACACATCCTTTGTCGTACCGTTGATACGGACGAACATGCCGCTCGTCGTAGTCCACAGGTCGCCGTCCACGGGGGCGGAGGGAGCCGTGCCATGCGGGACGCGAAGGCCAGCATTACCAGAGACAGAAGCCACGGTAGCCAGCAGCCCAGTCATCGTACCGCCAGACAGGGCCAGCTTGGCGTCAAGCGTTGTCTGGAGACTTGTCACATCAGAGATGGCGTGACTGTGCGTCGAGGGCGTGAACGTAGAAGGCTTACCAGTGATGTCAGTCCAGTCCTGCGCCGTAGCCGTGAGGCTCAGTCCATTACCAGCATCGTTGTAGGAGTAGGTGATGCGGGTGTGGGAACCGTTGGCAAGCAGCGTATTAATCGCATCCTGTGCAGCTTCATCGAAGTCAGTGACCTGAGAAGCTGTGTGGGTGTGCGAAGACGCGGCAGCATCAGTGATCCCGTAGCCAGACAGAGTGGTAGGCTTGGAGGTGACACCAGACCACGGAACGCTGTCGGCACTGTCAGCAGAGGCGACCTTACCGTCATCGTTAGGGTCATAGACGGTCTTCGTCATGTCACCAGCACCAGAACCAGAGGCACCCTGATTACCAGTTCTGGAGAACCACATGAACAGCGTGTCGTTGTTGGACGGGAGCGTACCAGCAACATAGGAGACAGGAACCTTGCGGTATCCGGTCATGTTTACGACTGCGCCGTTAACCTGGAACAGGAGGTAGTTGGAGTAACCGGAAGGCTTCAGATGGAGAAGACCACGGTTGGAGGTGGTCGTGCTATCGTCCAAGCTATCGAGCCAGTTCACCATACTGTTCGCTTCATCATCGAGATCGTCGATATAAAGCTCAGTTACAGAGGCTATGGTTCCATTGTTGAACCTGATCTTACCATTACCAGGGTCGGCATCAGTAGTGGTCGTGGAGAACACATAGCGGACACCAGCGTCTCGACCATTGGTGCCGTTTGTACCAGTAGCGCCTGTAGCACCTGTAGCGCCTGTAGCACCAGTTGCACCAGTAGGGCCAGTGACGTTGTCACGAAGCGTCCACGTAGAGACACCAGTCTTCTCGTAGACATCTCCATTGGCGTCATCGAGGTACCAGTCACCGACAGTATAGGAACCAGTCGCAGGAGCGCCAGTGCCGCTGTACCACTTGGAGCCAGCAGCGCCAGTAGCACCCTGAGGTCCAGTCGCACCTGTAGCCCCAGTAGCACCCTGAGGGCCAGTAAGATTGTCCCTAAGCGTCCAAGTAGAAGCACCAGTCTTCTCATAGACATCACCGTTGGTCTCGTTCAGATACCAATCAGTGACAACACCGAGACCACCAGAGGGAGCACCAGCGCCGCTGTACCAGAGAGAACCATCAGTTCCAGCAGGGCCAGTAGCACCTGTTGCGCCTTGGGGACCAGTGTCGCCCTGAGGACCTTGAATAGAACCTACGTTGGACCAAGACCCATTGTTCCAGACCCAAAGCTGACCGCTAATGAGATAGCCGTCACCGTTGGTGTTACCGGAGGGAGGGAGAAGTCCAGAGTTAGCCACGGTGCCGAGGATACGAACGCTTTCACCAGCGACACCCTGAGGACCTTGGACGCCTTGCGGACCCTGAGGTCCGGTGGCACCCTGAGGTCCCGTAGGTCCTGTGATGTTGTCAACTACGCTCCATGATGCGTTACCCTTGCGGTACACATCGCCGTTGGAGGTATTGAGATAGAGGTCACCCTCGATCCCCAGATAGGACGGTGGCGCACCAGTTCCGGTGTACCACTTGGAAGAATACTCTTCGCCTTCCTCTGCAATGTAGATAGCCTGACGGATTGCCTTGTTGAGGTCTGCCGTCTGCCAGCGCGCCTTGGCGGTGAAGTCTACCAATAGGGCATTCGCAGTGTCACGCTTGATCAGGATAACTGCACCATTGGTGGGCGCGGCGTCGAACCTGATCTGGCTATCACTCAACCACACGAAGGCAGTGGTCTCTACGTTATCGAGAAACACCTTCACATGGGAGCGGTCAAGATAGAGGAAGGGAACATTGTAGGTTTGCGTAGCACCATTCCCGGTGTACGTTACGTAGCTGTTAGCCATCGATTTCCCTGATTGATAGAGAGGAGAGAGGGAGACCCAAGCGCGTAGCGCCTGAAGCCCCCTCACTTGGGTTTATTTAGGGTCTTTAGGAGTGTACTTGGGGTAGTCTTGAATGACCTTATCAAGACCGATGGTGAACGGAAGCCACACCCCCAACAGTCTACCCATCTGCCGTAACTCCGGTTGTGAAGGGGTACGCCCCTCACGAACCATGTCACCAACTGCGGTAAGCGTTGCCGCGACATCGTTATACGTGGACACTACTGGAGGTCCGAAGATCAGGTCACTTGCCTGAGTAGAGCTTCTGGAGTTAGCAAAGAGGCTATCACCAGTGATCCACGGCATCGCAGTATCGACAAGCATGGGAAGAATGGAAGACGCACCAGTGCGACCAATACCGCCAAGTACCAAGGCTTCAGCCTGAGTATCAGTAAGGTTACCCTTGAGGATGGTGTCATCCATATACTCGTCAGGGTCTTCCTTACCGAGAGAACGAGCCTTCCCTTGGAGATAGTACATCATTGTACCAGCACCAACCTGAGACATCAGGACTGCCAGAGCGCGAGGGTCAAAGTTCGCAATATTGTGTAGCGTCTGCTTACCCCAGGCCCCCATGACGAAGGAGCGGAACTGGAAGACCATACCCGCAAGCGGAGTTGTCATCCACTTTGCGAGAGAACCCACATCGTTCCTCTGGATCGCCCTGCCAGTCCAAGAGTACAACGCACGGGCAAACCTTGCCCTTGCAACAGGGTCCCACTTCTCGAAGTTCATGTAGACCAAGCGTCCGCCTTGGGTGAACTCAGCGTTCTGATAGATGTTCTTCAGTACCTCAGCGAGGGACTTGTCATCGAACCCCATCATCCGCATACGATCTGCATCCTTCTTACCAAACCAAGAGTTGATATCATCAACCTTGAAGTCGTAGGAGGTATCGAACACAGGCTTCCCAAGATCGTCCAAGACTGGAACTTCAGTTGTCTCTTGGACAACCTTACCATTCACTACCTTGGACTTGGTTACAGCTTTCATGCGGGGGGTCTGCTTGGCGATCAGCTTATCCTTATGCTTCATAGCCAGCAGTCCAAACCTCTGAGCGATGGTTGTCATAGCCATCTGGTGAGACATGGAGTTAGCCATGTTGAACAAGGAAATCTTGTTGGTCACACGCTTACCCACCGCCAGCGCATTGTCGAACATGCGTCCAGCAGCGTTGCCTCTGGTTTCACCGAAGGCTTCCTCAAGGAAGTGTCCCTTGGTGAAGTTGAGGATGCTGTCATCCCCAAGTCCTTGCAGAGCCATCAACTCAGGGATCAGAGCTTTCCTCTCTGCACCCTTGGCAGTCATCACAAGACGCATCGAGGGGATGGCCTTGAACATTGCATGGAAACCAACTGCGGCAGGGATGTGTGCAATCTCTTGGAACTGATACAGACCCATGTTCTGCATGAGCCTGACAAACATTGTCCCAGAGACACGCCTCATCGTCGCTGCCCAAGCAGTGTTAGCAGCGGCTCCGAGCCTTGGCTTGCCTGTAATGTGATCGTAGACATACTCAAGACGGCGGATGGTTTCGTCAGCTTCCGCTGGTTTCACACCATCTCTGATCATTGCTTCGTGCGTCTCGCGGATGAGAGCGTTCCACTCAGATCGAGTAGTGATGCCGTTGATCATGGTTTCCCCTGTGCGGGGGTCCTTGGCAACAAGACGGGCTAGGGCGATGTGACCAGAAACCTGATCAGCATACCTCTCAGCCATCTGTATCTGATTGCGAGAGAAGAGATCACGGATAGGGATTGACACCTCGTCTCCGTTGGGTTCCACCCATGAAGCAACGAAGTTGTAGTTGATTGCTGTGCGATGTTTACCACGGGCAGGGTTGCCACTGGTTTCATCGTCCTTGTTCTTCTGCATGATCTTCCCGATCAGCGCATCAACATCATCGTCACTCTTGTCCCACTGGAGTTCTTCAGTAATGAACCGCAGGAGTTCACCCCTATCCCTTCCAGCAAGAGCATGGTTGAGTTGATCGACGTTGCCATAACCTGACTTGATGAGGTTCTCCATGTACCCTCGCGCAAACTTATTGGCGAGGCGTTCATCGAGGTTCTCAATCACATCCTGCATGGCATAGGCGATAGCTCTCTGGAGCTTGTCCCTGCCGTGCGTTTCGATCATGCGAAGGACGGCATCGTGATCCACCATCATTGGACGATAGTTGGACCTAGACCCCCACGGGAGTGGTCTATAGGTCTTCCCTAGTTCCTCTCCGGGGTTCTTGATATGGGCATCCCAACGAGAATAGAAACTGTCCAGTTCACTCACTGCCTTGCGGACGTAAGCTGGCTGAGAAGCGAGGTTTGCATACCCCGGAGTACCAGGTTCAAACCCACCAAGGTAGTCACCGAAGGCAAGCCAAGACTTGTTCGTCTTGAACATGCCCATTGCCATCATACCATTCTCCTTGGCCCACTCAGTGTAAGGCGTAACAAGGGAGCGACGAAGGTTGTTCACCTCCCTATGGTACATCATAGCCTTCTCTACGCTTGTAACATCAGCGGTGTTGAGGACGTTACCAGCGGCGTCACGGCCAAGAGGGTCCTCCATCAGGGTACGACCAAGGAACCTAGCGGTGGGATGGTGACGGCCTGTCCATGCAGCGTTGTCCAATCGGGCATTGACCATCGCAGCTTGGGGGACATCAGCGTCTGTCAGACTACCGATGCTTCCAAGGTTGTCGAAGGTAGCGTAGCCCACTTGAGCAGCACCAGCGGTGGACTGATTGGGAACTCTGGGGTTGATCATCCTGTTGGCAGTTTCAGTCAGTCGAGGACCAAGGGACGAACCCCTAGTGGACCAAGTCTTGAAAGAACCAAGCAGCGCAGCACCAGCGCCAAAAGCTAAGGCGTAGTCGCTGACAGACCTAGACCTGTTGTCCACAGCGTCGATGGCAGCTTCAGCAGCGATGTTACTCACACCACCCATCAGCACAGCCTCACCGATACGGGCAATACGACCAGCCTTAGCAGCGTAGATAAAAGGAGCCAGAGCACCTTCAGTAAACACAGAAGCACCAATAGCGATAGGATCGAGGATAGCAGCGGTCACAGACGCTCCCAAACCAGACCATCCTGCTGACGATAGGATACGCTCACGCTCAAGCTGCTGGTCAAAGACACTAGCCATAGCTTGCATCTCAGCCCTCGACTGGGCTTCACCAAAGGAGTTCAACATCTCCTCAGGGTATACCTTGCCTTTGGTAAGCTGCTTGAGAGCGTCCTGTCTGGCAATGTTGTCAAAGTTGGGATCAGGATCAAACCCTGACGATGCCAAGTGATCAGCGATCATGTTCGGTGACCAATCATTGGCAAAGGCAGTGGGCAAGCTCCCAAGATAACCCGGAGGGTCAGGGTTCATGTAGGCGTTGCGGAAGTATTCCTGCTGAGGGCTTTCATGTTTGACGGGGACAAAGTCAGCCAGCCAGCTATGATCAACTCCCTCTACAGGACTAGAGTTCGTGACACCCTGCCTAGAGGGGGTCATCAGTGGACTGGAGGGTGCTGGAGGGACATAAGTCCCCCCAAGCAGAGCCATAGCCTTGTCCTTGTGTCCACCCATCTGGCCGTAGACCTTGTCGGCTACAGTCCCCGGAGCGCCACCGTTGTTGGCTTCTGAGGCATTGTACTTCCCCGGTCCTCCAGCGTTAATGGTGGAGTACATGTCCAGTAGGCCCATTCCCGGCTTGTAGCCGTTGTCTACAAGATAGTCGGCAGAAGACTTGACCAGTTCACGGATGGACTTACCTTCCGAGTACCCGTACTTCTGTCGCTGAGGTTCACCCATCTGGATGAAGCCTTTGTGCTGGCCCCACTGGGTAGTAGGACCAGGTTGCCAAGGATCGAAGGTTCCTCCGGTTTCATACGAAATCACCGTAGCAAAGTCGTGAGGGTTAGCTCCGATACGCTTGGCTTCTTCGATGATAGCCAACCGGAGTTCGTCTTGCATTGTTACTCCTGTTTGTTAGGAATAGCTCCCCTATCCTTGAGGAACTGTATTACTTCTTCGTCGCTCTTGTCCTGTAGCTCAGGGAAGAACGACCGTGCAGCATCGATGCGCTCATCCAGAGTAGCCGTGCCTTCTTGGACCTTAGTGGTCGGAGAAGCATCGATCTCCTTCTGTGTAGCCGTAGACACAGCTTCATCGGTAGACTTGGCGTTGGCCGCGTCTTCCATCTCGATGATCTCAGCAGGGGTTGCTGGACGCTTGATGACCTTCTCAGTACCCGGAGAGAAGAATGTATCGATACCGCGACCATCGATCACGATCTCCTCGATCATGACCTTCTTACCAGCAGCATTGATAAACCGTTCCTGATAGACTTCAGCAGGGATTGTAGCGCGGGCATTACGAACCTTACGGAAGGCGTCAACGTCATCCTTGCGAATGACAAACGTCTTCGTGCGGTCCACTTCTCCGCGCGGTCCCTTGGCATAGAAGGGGTTGCCTGTGTTCATGTCGATAAGAGCGTATCCATCAGGCACCTCGATCAACGTGACGTTCTCAAGGTCTTCCACTGGCGGGTACATCTTGCCACCAATCTTTGGAACGATGTCCTCGATGATGCCCTTGATGTCCTCTCCTGTGTTATCCCCCCACCCCATGATCCGCTTGGGGATGTACATACGACCAACCTTCACGTGGTTGGTGTTCACCCACTCAGCAGCCTGTTCGACAACACTCTCATCCTTGACATCAGCATCAGCAAGGGCAAGCGTCTGGAGCCTCTTACGGAGAAGCTCACCACCTTGAACGCTTCCCATTCGTTCCACAAAGGACGCATTATGGTTCCACCCATTGCGGACTTGCTCGACATCTGCGAATGCACGGCCAGGTCTGTCAGGATCACTCATCAGCATATAGGTCTGACGAAGAGCTTCCTCGTTGGTTAGTCCTGAGGACTTCTTGAGGGCAAAGACATCCACGAACGTCCTCCCACCCTCAGGGGTGATAGAGTTGACGAACGGGATTTCACCTGTCTCCAGCAGTGCTCCAAGCAGTTCAGCGGTAGCCTTGTCCTGATCGGACAGTCCTTCCTTCAACTTCTCTGCGCTATTAGCCAGCATCAGTTGGGAAATCTGATCCTTCCACCTGTCTGTCTTCAGTTGTCCCTTCTTGAGGTAGGGCGTCATGAATAGGACCTGTGCTTGGATGTTACCGGGGAACTTCTGTTCAGCGGCTGCGAACAGAGCGTTGGTAGCTTCCTTCTTCACCTCTTCAGCGGAGAAGGTAGTGGTCTTACCGGGTTCCTTGTCGCTGGCGATTTCCACACCGTCGATCAGGGCAGACACTCCTGCACCACTGGAGGAACCAGTCTCGATATCACTCAAGACCTCCCCAATGACAGAGTGTTTCTGTTCAACATGCGCCTGTTGCGCCTGTACCTTCTGCTGGGCTTTGATCTTCTCAGCTTCAAACCGCTGCTTTAAGTTCATCAACTGATCAGGGGTGAAGTAGTCTTCAGCCTTCTTCTGGAACTCATCCATCTGTGCGGAGGTTGCCGTCAGAGGGTTAGCCATGAACGTATTGTTGAACTCAGTCTCAAGCTCAGACGTTACCTTCCAGTTCCGTACACGGAAGTTGGTGTCCATAGCATCGAGTAGCGACTGTGCCTGAGTGGTGTATTTGGGATTGTCGTAGAGAGAAGGGATTTCACCAGTGGAGGGAGCATCAGAAACAACTCCACCAGCCATGCCTTCAATGATGCCTTCCTTGTACCACTGAGGTGCGCTTCCGTTGTTGCTCTCTGACTTGTTCCACATGACGTAGATACCATCAGCGACCTTGGCGTTTGGGCTGTTGGTATACCCTTCAGCCATATCGACATGGATGGCGTTCATTCCATCATAGCCAATGATACGCTTGAAGCCAGCAGCGGAGAGGGACGCTACAAGCTTCTTCTTCTCAGCGTCAGTCATCCCTGCCATTGAGATGTCCAAGGCGTCTCCGTGCATATGGCGGCTACCCTTGGCACCACCAACAGAAGCATTGTACTCCTTGCTACGGTGACCTGACTGCACTACCAGTTCACGACCAAACATCGCAGAAGCCTTACGGGCGCGATCCGCCACATCAGACTTCACACCAGCCATCTGCCACTGCTTGTCGTAGCGGATAGAGCCACCAGTGGTGTTCCTCGCGGGAGCAGTATGGTCCACAGGACGAGGCATCTTCAGAAGACGTTCAGCGAGTTCTCTGTCTTCCTTGGTTGCGTTAGGGTTGTTCGTGAGGCTTTCGACATACCCAAGGATCAGCTTGTCTCTGTCCTCGCCACTCATGCTCTTCCAAGGAGCAAGGCTCTGGAGTTCGCGGAAGATGCTTGCTGACATGATGGAAGGGGAGATACCCTTGTTCTGTCCGTCAGCAACCATGTTGGTAATATGGGAGGTGATAAGATCAACCTTCTCAGCGGCAAACTGCTTCGACGTTTCCACGCCATGAGCATTAGCCATCCGAGAATTATAAGGCTCCACAGCTTTGTTGAAGTACCCAATGAACTTCTCGTCGTTGGCATAGCCGGGGAAGTTCTCTTGAACGAACTGAGCCTGTTTACCAGACACGAAGTCTTGGAAGCTCCCCTGCTTGTCCCACTCTTCGTAGAGCGCAGGGAGGTTTTCACTCCACTTTACTGCCATCTTGTCAGCGAACATCAACTGCATCTGTTCAGCACTGTACTTCTGAGGATTAGCAGCCATGTCTGCCATCAACTCATCAGGGGACTGGCCCATCGCATAGTTGGCGGCAGTGGTTCCTGCCTTGTCGCGCTCCTGCTTTGCGTAGGCAGCGTTGTTTGCAGCGAAGCGACCAAAGCTGGTACTGAGACCTGACAGGGCATCAGCGATACTCATGAGGTTCTTCCCGGCCCCTTCACGATTGACGGGTGCGACAGGGACTACATTAACTACAGGAGCGGGATTAAGTTGCCCTTCCCGTTCAAACTCGCGCACCTGTACGCGACCAGGACTTGCCATTAAGCGTATCCTCTCATCTGGTTGTAGGTTTGAGCAGCCTCAAGTCCCTGTCCAGCGATGCGGATAGCAGCATCCAAGAAGGACGGTTTGGTAGGCTTAGGCATGGAATTTATCTGCGACTGCGCTTGGTTCTTGGTCTGATCCATAGAGGCCCAGAGGTAGTCACGGTTCATTTGATAGTTCTGATCGACAGCGTCATTGAACCGTCCCTGCTTCGTGTAGTAAGAGGCAAGGAACTGGTTGACTGATAGACCCTGTACGCCGCTCTCGCCAGCAGCGACAGCAGCCGTAGCGCGGCCTTCCATCGCATCGACGTTGGCGTTCTGCTTCTCCATTGAAGCCGCTGCGCTTTCCTGACGCCAGCGGTTCTGAGTGTGCGCGTACTGTTCACGCGCCATCTGTTGTGCGTTCTTGGCGTTCTCGTTGTACATGGCTTGCTGCGCCTTGTACTGCTGTTGCTGTCCGATGAAACCAGCCACAGTGGAGGCTGCACCGATTGCAAGCTGCAAGCCCGCCATAGCACCAGCACCTAGCATGATGCACATTTAGTTGCTCCTGTAAAACCTATAGAACGGGACATTACGATCAGTCCCAATGAAGTGAGGGGTGAACTCGATTGTGAACCCCATGTAGGATAGCCACATGACATGGGTAGAGTTCCTCACATCAACGTAGTTTGTTAGGTAGCCGTACCTGTCAGTCCATTCACGGACCTTCTTCCGGCCTTCCTTGACGAGAGACTTGCCATACTTGCTGACAAGGGGAGTACCGAGCATCCACGGTATACCCTCCCCAACACCAGCGATGAGAATAGGATGACCATCAGGGCGGGTAGCGATGAACGCTTCGTCGCTGGTACGGATCGAATACTCGATGGCAGACTTCTCGTCCCATCCAAGCATAGCAGTGATCTCGTTCTTATCTGCTTCACGGAGAAGCGGGGCGATGATGGCAGCGTCCATTACAGACGCCGCCCTGATGATGTAGGTCATATTCTCCTAGTCTTGGGATACCAGAGACCAACCCATTCGGCACTGATGATGCCTGATGGGACAGCCTGGTCATTGAGGATGTCGATTGCTACGCGAGTGTTCTCGCACTTCACGGGGAAGGAGTAGTCACTCTCCTCCAAGACAAGCTCCTTAGTCTTCATCATGGGATCATCAAGTGACCATGCGTTGACTGCGCTGTCGTAGGTGAACTTGGCCCTGTTCTCAGGTGTCACCTCTACAGTGAAGTAGGCGGTGTCGGAGAACGTGAGCCTCATACGGAGGATTTGAGTGCGGCCTTCAGTGATAACAAGAGGACCACTATCCCCGTTCTTCCTGACATACAGCGGGGAGAACCTGTAGCGGAACGTATACGGGAAGCCAGCGTAGACCTTCTCGTTTCTGGTATCACCCTCCAGTCGGATGGTGGTTCCAGTGAAGCTGTCTACCAGCAACTTGTGTCCCGGCTCGTAGGCTCCAGTGCCAGAGTAACCAGTCCA
>Ga0315905_10000436_pt1 | contig 45642 bp, 37 predicted proteins | sample LakEriMetagenome_5_FD_203522 | JGI IMG/M metagenome (GOLD analysis project Ga0315905, IMG submission 203522) | Freshwater fungal communities from buoy surface, Lake Erie, Ohio, United States - Buoy 4 MA121 | ecosystem: Environmental > Aquatic > Freshwater > Lake | place: USA: Lake Erie, Ohio...
TGCGCGAGCGGTGTCGCCAGACCACAAGATGGTTACCGTCTCGTGGAGCGCGCCGACTTATGTCGGCGGGTCCCCGGTGAAGAAGTACACCGTCACGTTGAAGCGTGGCAAGAAGACGATCACCAAGGTCGTCACGGGAACGTCCGTCACCTTCACCAACCTCCCCGGCGTCACGACTTGGACGGCGACCGTGACGGCGACGTCCAAGTCGGGCACGAGCGAACCGGTCCGAATGCTGGTACCGGTGTCCTAACCCGTCGAACCGCTCTGATGGCTGCTAATCCAGCCATCGGAGTGGTTCCGCGGTTTTGCAAGGGTTCCCGATAACGTAAAAGCGTGTTGGAGTCGGACAAGAGCGACTGGACAGGCGACATTTCCCGCGCGCTGTCTGCTTTCGATGACCCGTCGAACCTCGCCACCGGAAACCCGACCGCGACTATCACCAACGTCGCCGAGACAGTATGGGAAAAGTGGCGACGGGAGCTGTCGAAACTCGGTGGGACGAACCCCCTTCTGCATTTCCCCACCAGCGTCGCGATCGAACTGAGCACGGGCCACCCGGGCGGACTCGCGCGTTTCTTCGCGGGAACGCCGACGCTACTGCGAAACCTGGTCCGCGACGATGTCGCGCTGCACCGTGCTCGGCAACGCGCCTCGCGCATCAACGACAAGGCGGTCGAACTGGCCGCCGCGCGCGGAATCGACTCGGTGTTCCTTGCGGTCGGCCTCGTGTCCTGGACGAACGGCGACGAGCACTTCACCGCGCCGATGCTGCTGCGTCCGATTTCGATGCACCGCAAGGGCGACGACCTCGAGGTTCAATTGACGGGCGCTTTGCACCTCAACCCCGCGCTTGCCCGCGAACTCGCCTACCAATTCGGTATCGCGCTCGATGAGCGTGCGTTCGTCGCACTGACCAACGACAACGGTTCGTTCCGACCCAACGGCGCGCTCGATCGTTTGCACGGGCTCATCGCCCACATCGACGGCGCCATGGTCGTCCCCACGCTCGCGATTGCCAATCTGAGTGACGTCGCATCCGACATGGTCAGCGCTGCTCGAATTCTCGACCACCCGCTGCTCGACACAATCGGTGGGAACCCCAACGCGATGGAGCTTCTCGCGGAAAGCCATGCGGCGGTTGACCCGGGGAATTCCGACACTCGAAGCCTCGACACCGACAGCCTGTTGCTGGATGCCGACGCAGAACAAGAACGAATCGTCGCGCACATTGTCGCGGGCAACTCGATTGTCGTTGGGACCCCGTCAGGCTCCGGCGCAACGCAAACCATCGTCAACGCGGTGGGGGAGTTGATTCGGTCGGGCAAACGGGTCCTCGTCGTCGGCCCGCGTCGCGCACGGCTCGATGACATTCGCCGTAGTCTCGGGAACCTCGGGCTCGATGGGCTGGGTGCATCACCAGCCACCATCAAGGCGGACCTTATCCGTTCGATCAGTCGTATCGAAAAAACTCCCGTCCCCAAGACGATGGACGTCGACACCGCGCTTCTTCGGATGCGCACCGTCATCGGCGATTACCGGACGGCACTCAACCAACCCGACCCGCGTTTCCGAGTCAGCGTTCTGGACGCGATTCGCGAACTCGCGCGTTTGGCCAACACGACGGAGGCAACCAACGAAGTCTCGCTCGACGTCGAATCGGTCATCGCCCTGACGTCCACGATGGACGAGGTCGTCAGCACACTTCTCGCGGCCGCTGACCTCGGCCAGTTCCAGTCCGCTCGCGCCGCCTCGCCGTGGGCGACGGCACACTTCGACAACGCCGAGCGGGCATCCACGGCATTCCAAGCGGCCACCCGCCTCGACACGGTCAGCATGGCGACTCTCGAGAGCATGGCGGTGGAAGTGCTCGAGCCGACACCGTTGGGGACGGGATCATCGCTCGAGGACCTCCGGTACCGGCTTGACACGCTTCGCGGTGTTAGCGCGACGTTGGACAAGTTCACTCCCGAACTTTTTGACCGCTCGATTGATGACTTTGTGGCGGCGTTCGCCCCCAAGACCCGTGAGGACGCGATTCCCGGGGCCCAGCGTCGAAGGCTCAAGAAGCTCGCGAAAGAGTTCGTTCGTCCGGGCGCTCACGTTCCGGACATGTTTGAGGCGCTGACCGCCGCGAGCGTTGCTAGAACCCAGTGGAACACCCTAGTGAATGCGGCTTATCGACCTTCCGTCCCGGCGGGATTCATTGGCCTTGGCGAACAACTCGACCAGGTTTTGGCGGACGTCGCGTTGCTCAACGCCCCGCTCGCCCGTCGACTCGACATCGAACCCCGTTCCGTGGTGTCCGAACTGGTTTCGGCGCTCGCAGCCGACAGCACGAGTATCGATACGGTTCACGAGCGCAGCGCGATCGTCGATTCAATGCGCGAACGCGGGCTCGAGGGGCTATTGCACGTTTTCGCGGGACGAATCGTCACGCGCGACATCATCACCGCCGAACTGCAACTCGCGTGGTGGCGCGGGGTGCTCGAAGCGATCATCGCGGACCGCCGTCAGCTTCTCGGGGCGGATACGACGATTCTGGATCGGCTCGAGACGGACTATCGCCTCGTCGACCAAGCGCACATCACGGGCAACGCTCAGAAACTCGCCTTTTCGTTGGCCGAAGCCTGGCAAATCGCGATCACCGACCTTCCCGACGAAACGGCCGCGATCAAGACGGCGCTCACGGTTGGCCCGACGTCGGTCAGCAACCTCATGATGGTCGCGCCGACCCTCACCGACATCTTGGCGCCGGTGTGGTGCGTGTCGCCCTACGCAATCGGGACGCTCGCGCCCAACCAACGATTCGATGTCGTGATTTTGGTCGACGCCGGCGCGATGTCTGTCGCCGAGGCGGCCCCCGCGATTTCGCGTGGGGACCAGATTGTCACCTTTGGTGACCCCGTCACCGACCGGCCAACCTCGTTCACCGTCACACCGGACGATTCGGTGGATGCCGGGATCGGCTCACGGTCGATACTGGCTGAACTTGCTCAAGTGCTGCCCACCCACGCAATGACAATGTCGTACCGTCCGCTCGGCACCGGGCTCGCGGCCCAGATCGCGACGCACCTTTACTCGGGTGGACTGCGGTCGTGGCCACTGGCGTCGACATCCCTCGGAGAACGCGGCTTGTCGTTCATCAATGTTGATGGCAAAGGTCCGCTCGACGAAAAGACCGGTCGCATCGAAGCGACGGCGAGCGAACTCGATGCGATTGTCGCCAACGTTGTTGAACACGCGACGCTTCACCCGGAGCACTCGCTGATGGTCATCAGCGCATCAGCAGTAACCGTTGCGCGTGTTCAAGAAGCGATTCACAGCGCGTTACCGGCGAACCGCACCCTGCAGGATTTCTTCACCCGCCACGCGGATTCGCCGTTCGTCGTGCTCAGTTTGCACCAGGCGTCGGCCGTGACCCGCGATCGTGTCATTTTCGCTCTCGGCTTTGGTCGCAGTCCTCACGGCCGTGTCCTCAGTGACCTCGGTGCGTTGTCGACGGACGACGGCGAGCGTCTCATCGCGGTCGCGATGACTCGTGCCACTCGCCACCTCACCGTGATCTCGGCGTTGAGCACCGAGGAACTTCGAGACGAGCGCATGTCGAAGGGCGTGAATGCTCTCGGGCGGTTCGTCGACGAGACACTCGCATTTATTCCGGAACAGAGCGAAAAGCATCCGTTGCTGTCCGACCTCGGAACCCGACTCAGCGCTCGCGGCGCGACGCTTCTCACCGATGTCCCGGGGATTCCCCTCGCAGCCCGCATGGGCGACATCTGCGTCGCGATCGATATCGACGACAACATCATGCCGATGACGCTGCGCGAAGGACTGCGAATCCGACCCAACATGTTGGCTCGATGCGGCTGGCGCTACGCCCGAATTCACGAACTTCAGCTGTTCCTCAGCCCCGACCTCGTCGCCGACCAGATTGAAAGAATCCTTCGTGATAGACAAGAAACGGCCTAAACGCCGAGTTGTTCGACCCGCAGCACCCGGGACGGACCCGACTCCCGCTCCCGAACCCGAACGCCACTCAGAGACCGAGAACGACGAACGACTCAAAGCGGAGAAGCCCCCTCACTACTGAGTGAGCACGATTTCGGTTTCGGTCAGAATCGCATCAACCGCAGCATCGTGTGCTTCTGTCGGAATCTGGTCGACGCAATCGGAATCGAACACCACGGCAATCAGTAACGGGTCGCCTTCGACCGACGCCAGAAAACGGTCGTAAAAGCCCTTTCCCCATCCGAGCCTGTTTCCTGCACGGTCGACCGCGGCGGCGGGAATCAGCACCGCGTCGAGATCCGTGGGCGTCGCGCTCGCGCTCGTCGACGGAATCGGCATGCCCATCGAGTCGCTCCGGGTCGACCAGATGGTGTCCGGTCCGAGTTCCACCCAATCCAACTCCCCGTCAGCGGCCGACACGGGAACAATCACCGAGACGCCGGCCAGCACCACTGTGTTGAGCCCGTGCGCGATGGGCGGCTCGCTGGGGGTCGGAATGAACGCGGCGATTCGACGCCACCCGTATTGATCCGCGAGAAACACCAGGAACTTTTCAAAACTAACCGAGGCAGAAGTCAGTTCGTCGCTCGAGCGGGCTGCGCGCGTCAATCGAACAAAGGCGCGTAAATCCGCCTTGTCATCGCGGGTAGTCATGTGCCCATCCTAAAGAGGAAGGGCAACGGTATCCTTAAACAATGTCATCTCACATCACCAAGGCGGTCATTCCCGCCGCCGGACTGGGCACCCGATTCCTTCCCGCCACCAAGGCGATGCCGAAAGAAATGCTGCCCGTCGTCGACAAACCAGCAATCCAATACGTCGTAGAGGAAGCCGTGCGAAACGGTCTCACCGACGTTCTCATGATTACCGGTCGAAATAAGAACGCGCTCGAGAACCACTTTGACAACGTCCCCGAGCTCGAAAGCGCTCTTCGCAAGAAGGGTGACGACAAACGGCTCGCATCGGTTGAGCAGTCCACCGATCTCGCCGACATGCATTACGTCCGTCAGGGTGAGCCGCGGGGTCTCGGTCACGCCGTGCTCCGTTCTCAGATGCACGTCGGGAACGAGTCGTTCGCCGTTCTTTTGGGCGACGATCTCATCGACGAGCGCGACAACATTCTTGGGCCGATGATTGCGGCTCACGATGCCCACCACGCGTCGGTCGTCGCCCTCATGGAAGTTCCGCGCGACATGACCGACCACTACGGCATCGCCACGATCGAGGACATCGGCGAGGGCGATGTCGTTCGCATCGTTGACCTCGTTGAAAAGCCCGACCCCAAGGACGCGCCATCGAACCTCGCCGTGATCGGCCGGTATGTCCTGCGTCCCGAGATTTACGACATTCTCGAGGACACCGAACCGGGCAAGGGAAACGAGATTCAACTGACCGACGCGCTTCGCCAGATGGCAACGAACAACATCGCTGGGGGAGTGCTGGGAATCGTGTTCCGCGGTCGCCGATACGACACCGGCGACAAACTCGACTACATCAAAGCGATTGTCCGACTCGCGCTGCAACGTCCCGACCTCGGGCCTGCACTCGAGAACTGGCTCGACGTCGAATCGCACCGCCGTCCGTGATCTTCGTCCCGTCACTGAACCACGGGGGCGTGTTCGTCCGTTCGATCCGCGCCCGCGATGCACGTCCGCTTCGGGCGCTGCTCAAGAACAACCGCTCATGGCTCCAACAGTGGGAAGCAACAATTCCCGGTTACTCGGAGTTCCCGCCGGTCGGTGACATCATCCGCTCGCTCCTGAGGCTCGCCAAGCAGAACCAGGCAGCGCCGTTCATCATCGAGCACGACGGCGAAGTTGTCGGTCAGGTTACGGTCAGTGGGCTGTCCTTCGGATCGCTTTCGTCCGGGTCAATCGGCTACTGGATTTCACAGGACCGTGCCGGAAAGGGAATCACACCGACCGCCGTCGCGCTCGTCGCCGATTGGTGTTTCACGGGACTCGGAATCCATCGCGTCGAGATATGCATTCGACCCGAAAACGTGTCCTCGCTTCGAATCGTGCGAAAACTGGGGATGCGATATGAAGGACTGCGACGCAGGTACATTCACATCGACGGTGATTGGCGCGACCACTTTTGTTTCGCCGTCACGATCGACGAGGCTCCCGGTGGATTGCTTGCTCGGTTGACCAGGGGAACAGCTGACGAAAGCCTCGCTGATGTTCCGGAAGCCGACCAAATCGCCGCTCGTACGCCGATTCGCTGAGTGACACACCAACCGCGCGCCTTGTCGCTGAAGCGCTCATCGCGATTTACCGTAGGGAGCGTGGACAGTGGCATCGGATCGACCCTGACGTTAATCGTCGGAGGTCTTTTGTGGCTCGTCTATCTGGCGCCCAGCATGCGTGACCGGCACGAATCGCGCACGATTGAGCGCAACGCGCGGCGCATCAGCGCGACGGCCCAGGACCTCGGAATTCGCTCACGAACCCCGATGAACGAGATGTCGACGCGGGAACTTGTTGAGCACCGGCGTGAGTTGGAACGACTCGCTCGCGCTAAAGACCGTCACGCTGGTCGCACCCAACGCCAGGAGGTCTTTGCTGCCTCGCCTGCTCTGGCCGCTCGACACCGAACGATGAAGTTATCGTTGACCCTCGCGATCGTGGTGTCGACCGCAGGAGCGGGTACAGCGTTCTTTTATGCGGCGTGGTCATTGCTGGCACTCGGCGCGGGATTCGCACTTCTCTCCGTTATTGGGTTGGTTGCGGTGAACACCGCGGACGCGCCTGTTGCCAAACCAGCCTCGGCCACGAAACGGGCCGCAGCGCCCGTCACCGTCGACGAGACGTGGACACCTATTCGAACCCCTCCCGTGCACCGATCGATTCCAGACGGCGCGGGCCTGATTGTCACGGACGAACATGCCAAAGCGATCGCTGCCCGGGAACGAGCTGCGCGCATCCGCGAACAGGCTGCTCGCGCAGCACAGCCCGGAGTCGCCGCCGACCCCCGCTTTACCGAGCCCGCGATCGAAACCGACACCGAGACGACCGGAACGTTCGATATCAGCGCAGCATTGCGTGCTCGACGCGCAAACTAAGTTTTAGCGCCAATAACCTCGGTGCTATCCTGAAACACCTGGGGCTATGGCGCAGTTGGTAGCGCGTCTCGTTCGCAATGAGAAGGTCAGGGGTTCGAATCCCCTTAGCTCCACTGCAAAGCATTCACCCTAATTTCGTGACAACCCACTGGGTTGTCACGCCTATCTCCGCCCAACGATTCGGATCTCGTTACCTTTTCCGCACCTGCCCGCCAGGTTGCCACCATGTTACGCTTGCAACAACTCTTCGAAAGGGAATCTCAGTGAAGTCTCTCGTCCTCCGCGCAACAGTCGGTCAGGTGACTCTTGCCATGGTGCTTGGTTTGGGTAGCTTTTCGAGTGCCCACGCATTTGTGTCTCCGACGACGTCGAACGCCCCCCAACTGCTCTCGAGCGAGATGCGAGGCAGTGGCGGAAATGCCTCGATTGAGATCACAACGGCATCCACTGGCTTGCCGTTTGAGGAGATCCGGAGGCCCCTGATTCAGGTTCGCGGAGCACCGGTCTTTGACCAACAGACCTATGTCGGTGAAACCCTGTTTGCGAGCATGCCCTTCGGAGATTGGGTTCCTTTACCAACAACGATGACGTACCAATGGTTCGCAAACGGCATACGAATCAAACGCGCAACCAGCGCCTACTACACGCTCACGTCCCGGCAGGTTGATAAGAGAATCAGTGTTCGCGCGGTGGGGTCTCGCGAATCCTACGTAACGACCACGTCGGAACCTTCTGATGAAATCCGCGCAGTGCTCCCTGCTCGGCCTTTTGTTAGCACCGCAGCCCCCGAGGTAACGGGATCCCCGGTGGTCGGGGGGACCTTGTATTTAGTAATGAACACGTTTTGGGATGCGGGCGGAATGACGGTTGGTTACTCGCGGCAGTGGTTGAGGAACGGCAAGGCCATCAAGGGACAGACGGGGAACAGTTACGTCGTCACCCCGAAGGATGTCCGGAAGAGAATCAGCGTGAGGTTGACGGGCGTTGCCGATGGCTACATAGCCGAGTCGAGGACCTCAATTCCGACCGCGAAAGTGACCCGCTAACTAGGACCATCTCGGAGGTCGGCGATTGAGTCGGACGAGGGCCAATCCGACCGAGATTGCCGAGTTGACGAAGCGTAACAAAGGTCAGAACTTGGCGCGAATGGCCCAGAGGTCGGGGAATACCGAGTGAAACAGCGTTGACTGCAAATAGCCGACACCGCTCGAACCGCCGGTGCCCGGCTTGTTACCGATCGTGCGCTCGACCATTTTGACGTGGCGGTAACGCCACTCCTGCATGCCCTCGTCGATGTCGACGAGTGATTCACAGACGAGACCGGCTTCGGGGTCGTTCCGGTGGGCGGCGAGAAGAACGTCTTGTACGCGTTCGTCGCCGCCGTAGGGCGTGCTGACGTCTCGATCGAGAACCTCGGCCGGAACTGCGTGCTGGCGGGCGGCAAGGTAGCGCAAGGTTGAATCCCACACCGAACGCCGAGCCATCGCATCCTCGACGCGCTGACGGGCTGGCGAGCCGACAACGAGGTGCTCACTCATTCCCATGCCGGTGCCGGACGCGGCTTTCGCCCCCGCATGGTCCCGACGACCGAGAACGGCCTCGAGTTCGCGAAACTGCGCGGACTGAAAACCTGACCCCGACGACAACCGATCGCGGAACGAATTGAACTGCAGTGGCGTCATCGTTTCGAGGATGTCGAGCTGGCTCACGCACGTCTTCAGGATTGTTCGGATTCGACCAAGCGTTGCGAGCGATGCGAAGGTGTCGCCGGCTTCAAGCGTGCGCTGGGCGGCGGCGAGCTCGTGCAGGATCTGCTTGAACCAGAGTTCGTAGACCTGGTGAATCGCGATGAACAACGGTTCGTCGTGTTCGTCAGACTGTGGTTGATTGAGGGACAGCAACTCGTCGATCTTGAGGTACTGGGTATAGGTCAGGGCTTGAGTGCTCATGTGACGCGGTTTCCTTCATCTGTTACTGATTGGTAGTCGCCACTGGCAACCAAATCGCGGGTTCGAGCGAGCCCATCCCACACCTCGACGAACGAGGTGGGAAGTGGCGCCATCGCCATCCGAATCCCGTCCGGCATTCGGAAGTCCGGCACGACCTTCGACACCTTCCTCATCGCCAGAGCAATCTGTTTAGCGTCGGGGTGGTGAATCGTGATGTGTCCGCCGCGCTTCAGAGCCTCGCGCGGTGTCCCTAACCGGAACCCGAGCGGAACGAGCCATTCGTCGACGAGGCGAATCATCAGTTCGGTGCCGATTTCCGCTTTGCGGGCAATGACTGAAATGCCAGCCTCGCCAATCATCTCGAACGCGATCTTCACCGAACGCAGACCCATGATGGACGGCGAGGCGATCTGGAAACGGCGGATGGTGTTGGTCGGCTCGAAGAACGGTCCCATCGCGAATTGGTCCTCTTGTGCGAACCACCCCTGGATCGGGGGTTGAAGAACGGCCTGGAGTTCCTTTCGGACGAACAACCACGCGGGCGCACCAGGGCCACTGTTTCCATATTTATAGGTGCACCCAACCGCAAGGTCGACACCGTTGGCGTCGAAGTCGAGTTCGATGGAACCGATTGCGTGAGCGCAATCCCACACGACGTAGATGCCGCGGGACCGAGCCAGGTCGTTGATGGCTTTGATGTCCGATCGAGCACCGCTGCGATACTGCACCGCCTGAAGAGTGATGACGGCGACGTCTTCCGTGAGGAACGGCTCGAGTGCCTCGGCGGTGAGCCGCTCGTCGCGGGTGTCGACCTGCACGGCCCCTGGGCCGCCGGTTCCGTCGTTATCGAGAGTGACGATCTTCATCCCGTTCGCCTCGGCAAGCCCCTGAACGATGTATCGGTCGGTGGGGAAATTCGCGGCGTCGATGATGATCGTTTTCCGACCAGAATTGGCTCGAATCGCGGCACCGACGAGCTGGTACAGATTGACGCTGGTCGTGTCACAGACGAGGGTCTGGCCCGGTCCAGTCCCGAGTGCGGTCGTGGCGAGCACGTCGCCGACGCTCCCCGCTTCGTCCACCCAGTGCGACCATCCGTCGACGACCTCGGCACCCCACTCGTCGTTCATGAACTCGCCAACGGCGGATACCGTGCCGAACGGAAGGCGACCGAGCGAGTTTCCGTCGAGGTAACAGACGTCCTCGTCATCGATGTAGAACTGGTCGCGATAGTGCGCGAGGGAGTCGGCTGTGTCGAGCGCTTCGGCGGTGGACCGCAGTGTCGCGTCGCCGGGAAGAACTGGTTCAGTCATGTGTACCTCTTTCGCGAGAACCTCTCGTCACACTAGCCTCAACGTGCCCACTCTCGCTAGCGACGGCTCGATATACTTGCCGAATGTCCTCTCAGCGCATCGTCGTCGCCGGCATCGGCTACGTCGGACTCTCACTGGCGGTCCTCCTTTCTCAGAAGAATGAGGTCGTGGCGATTGACCTCGACGCGTCCAAGGTTGACAAGGTCAACAACCGGGTGTCGCCGATTGAAGACAGAGAGATTTCGGCGTTCTTCGCCGACAAGGAATTGAATCTCACGGCGACGACCGACTCGGTCCCCGCCATCACTGCGGCCGACATCGTCATCGTCGCCACGCCGACGAACTACGACTCAGAGGCGGACACGTTTGACACGTCGAGTGTGGAGTCAGTGATTGGTCTCGTCGTCGAGCACAACCCGACCGCCCTCATTGTCGTGAAATCCACGGTGCCGGTCGGCTTCACCGAGCGGGTCCGAGCAAAATTTGATTCGGACAACATCGTCTTCTCTCCCGAGTTTCTGCGCGAGGGCAGCGCGCTGTACGACAATTTGCACCCGTCCCGCATCATCGTCGGCGAGCAAACGGCTCGTGGTCAGGCGTTCGCAGATCTGCTCGCCGCAGCGTCGCTTGATTCGAACCCGCCAATCCTGCTTACCGAATCGACCGAGGCCGAGGCCATCAAGCTGTTCGCGAACACTTATCTCGCGTTGCGAGTTTCCTATTTCAATGAGATGGACACGTTTGCCGCAGTTCGCGGACTTGATGCTCGCGCCGTGATCGTCGGCGTCAGCCTCGACCCGCGAATCGGTGACGGGTACAACAACCCGTCGTTCGGCTACGGCGGCTATTGCTTACCGAAAGACACCAAGCAGCTCCTCGCGAATTATCGTGATGTCCCGCAAAGCACCATTCGCGCCGCGGTCGAGGCAAACGATCAGCGCAAGGACTTCATCACGTCGGACATCCTCGCGCGCGAACCGAAGACAGTCGGCATCTACCGCCTCATCATGAAGGCGGGGAGCGACAACTTCCGCGAGTCGAGCATCATCGGGATCATCGAACGTCTTCGCGCGAACGGTACCGATGTCATCGTGTTCGAACCGAACCTGGGCGACGACAACTTTGCCGGTGTCGAACTCATCAAAGATTTCGACGACTTCGTCTCACGTTCCGATCTCATTGTTGCAAACCGCGAGACCCCGGAACTGTCCGGAGTCGGAGCGAAACTTTACACTCGCGACCTTTTCGGCAACAACTAGCGGTTGCGACGCCGAATCATCCATTCCCGAAGCAATTCAAGCGGGAAGGGTAACGAGGTGAGGATCACGACGATCAACAAAGCGGTGTCGATGTTGTCCGACACGATCGGAACCTCGCCGAGAAGATAGCCGAGTCCGACAAACCCTGTCACCCAGATGATGGCGCCCACAATGTTGTAGCGGAGGAAGGTGCTGGGGTTCATCTTGGAGATTCCGGCGAGCATCGGGACGAGCGCGCGAACGATGGGAATGAATCGCGCGAGAATGATGGCCCGGGCGCCGTATTTGTCGAAGTACCCGTGGGCTTTGGTCACGAACGACGGGTTGAAAATCCACGTGTGTCGCCGTTCGAACAGCGCAGGCCCAACGGCACGACCCGTGGCAAAGCCAATTTGGCTCCCTGCGATCGCGCTGACAGTGACGAGGGGAATCGCCAACCAGACGGGAACATCGTTCGCGGCTGCGAGGGCAATCCCCAGAACAAACAACAGGCTGTCGCCCGGCAGGAACGAGGTCAGGATGAACGCGGTTTCGATGAAGATGATGAAGGCGACCACATAGGGTGCGTACTGGCCGAACTGATCAATAATTGCCTGGGCATTAAGCCAGGGCACGTCGCTTGACTCGAGAGCGAGCGGTGTCGTAGTGACGAGAGAGTTCATCATTCACCGCCTCCCACGACTTTCCGAGCACTCGACGACGTCCCGCTTCGCCCATTCGCGAGCGGAGGGCGGCGTTGTTGACCAATTCCTGCACCGCATCACGAGGGCTCTCGGTTGCGTCTACATCAAATAGTATCCCGTCGACCCCGGTGTCGATGAGGTGGATCGGTCCGCCCGAACGGGGTGCGACGACCGGCAACCCAGCGGCTTGGGCTTCTTGAATTGTCTGGCCGAAAGTTTCTTCGGTACCGAAGTGAACAAACACGTCCATAGCGGCGTACGCGACCTGAAGTGCACGGCCGCTCAGACTGCCGAGAAAAGTCACCGAATCGGAGGGCAGAATTCCCTCGAGTCGAGCACGATCCGGTCCGTCTCCGACCAACACGATGCGGGTGTCCGGAATGGCGATGAGTTCACGAAAACGATCGACCTGCTTTTCCGCTGCGAGCCGACCGACATAGCCGATGATCCGCTCACCGTTCGGAGCGTAGGTGTTTCGGAAGGTGACGGCGTCGTCGGCGAAACGGTTGTTGGGGTGGAAGCCCTCGAGATCGACACCGCGTCCCCACACCGCGAGGTTCTTGACGCCGAGTTCCGTCAACGCGTCTTTCGCTGTCGCGGTCGGTGCCAGAGTCAACGTTGCCGCGTTGTGGGTGTTCGCAACGAACCGATCGACCATCGGCTTGGCAACCGCCATCCCGTATCGGTGGAGGTATCCCGCGATGTCGGTTTGGTACACCGCAACCGAAGCGATTGAATTCCGTTGCGCATAGGAAATCGCTTGAGCACCGAGTGCGAAAGGGCTCGCGACGTGAATGATGTCCGGGCCGATTCGGTCAAGCAAGTTCATGAGCGCGAGACTGGGAATTCCGACCGCAAATTTGACCAACGGAATGCTGGGAACGACGTAGACGGGAATTCCCTCAAACTCGGGGCCTGGCCGAGTCGGAGCGACGATGGACACCTCGTGACCGAGGTCACGTTGGTGCCTCGCTACTCGAATCACAGAATTCGTTACCCCGTTGAGCTGGGGTAGAAACGATTCAGAGACGATGACAATCTTCACATCTTTAGAGTCCGCGCACTGGGTGTCGATTTGGCGGACTTTCGGTAAATGTCGGGTTAACGCACGAGGTACGGTAGAACCATGATTATGGCTGCTTCCGAAGACTTGCTGCCCTGGTTCAACGACACCATCGCGACGGCCGGCGTCATCGCCTTCTATCTCTTGATCTGGGGTTTGGTGTTCGCCGGGACAGGGCTCTTCGTCGGGGCGTTCATTCCGTTCATCACGGGTGACACGCTCTTGTTCGCGTCAGGGTTGTTGGCGGCCACGATTGTGGGGGTTGACGTTTTCGTTTTGGCCATCGGCACGGGAATCGCCGCATTCATGGGGGATCAATTGGGATTCGTCATGGGCCGACATCTGGGCAGGCCATACCTCGATGCGCGAACCAGTCCACGCATGGCCAAAATTGTTGCCGGTGTCGAAGTGATGTACAACCGCTACGGATGGTGGTCGGTTGTCGTCGCCCGATTCGTTCCCTACGGGCGCGTGTTCATTCCGTGGATCGCCGGAATCGGACGCATGGACTATTACCGTTTTCTCACGTCGAACGCCACGGGGGCAATTCTGTGGGGTGTCGGTCTGACTCTCGCCGGATACGGCGCCCATTTCATCCCCGGTGTGAAATCCGCCGCTTATGTCATCGCGGGTGTCGTGATCTCAATGTCTCTCATCGCGGGTTACCGCGCCTGGCGAGCGAACAAGGCAGCCGAGAAAAACTGACACGATTTCGCGCGGACGACTAGCGCTTCTTATTCGCCAAGCCACAAGGTTCAAGAATCGTCCAAGATTCTTCCGCGTCGAGGCGCGGAGCTTCACGAATCAGTGCGCGGCGAGGTGGCGCAGATCGGGGAGAGATTTAACAAACAGAGCGGGCACGAGTGCGGCGAGCCCCGCGAAAACCGTGGCGATGACGAACCCACCGGTCGCGCCCCACGTGTCGATAGAGACGCCGGCGACGGCGCTCGCGAGTGCTGCACCGCCGACCCACCCCGTTCCGAGCCAACCGAGACTCTCGGGGATGTTTCCTTTGGATACCGATTCGGTGGCGATCGCGTATTGAACGGTCATGGCCGGCGCAACGCCCAACCCGGAAATGAAGAGTGCGATGGTCAGGAGGATTGGATCTACCGTGAACATTGCGAGACCGGTACCAAGGGCAACCACGCCGAGGCGTCGAGACAACGACCAGGGCCCCATCGGGGTGTGTCCCATCGCGAGACCTGCAACGAGCGACGAGAACGCCCAGAGCCCCAGGACGATGCCGGCGAGGGAGTTCTTTTCGCTGCCAAATGCGGCGACGGTCGCGGCTTCGATTGCCCCGAAGGACCCGACTACGAGGAACCCGCTCACAACGCCGATGACGACAGCACGGTTTTTGAGGACAGACCCGAGTCGTCCGGTCGATTTTTCGAGCTGAGCGGAGCCGACCTCTTTGCGACTGAGGAACCACAGCCCACCGCCGGCACCGAAAACAATGGTGGACAGCACGGCGGTGGTCGAGTCAACTTGCGTGGCGAGAAAAACGGTGATGACCGGTCCGGTGATCCAGATGAGTTCTTGGACGCTCGCATCCAGTGCTTGCAGCGACTGCAATTGTCGTTGAGGCACGATAGACGGGTACACCGCGCGCGCGGCGGGTTGGATCGGGGCCAGTGACGCGCCGATGACAAATCCGAGCAGGATTGTCGGAATTGTGTCGAGAACAACGAGGGCCGCCACCAGCGTTGCGCCAGTGCAGATCGTGATCAGTGTGCCGAGCACCAGCCGGATGCCGTATTTGCTGATCATGCGCGAGGCAATGGGGATCGAAATAGCCTGACCGATGGAGAGTGCCGCTAGCGCGAGCCCCGGCACAGTGAAGTTTCCGGTTTGTTTTTGATAGTGAATAAGTAGCCCGATGGTCAACATTCCGCCGGGGAAGCGGGCGAGTAATTGTGAGAGAACGACGGGGATGACCCCCGGGATGCTCAACAACTGGCCGTAACGCTTCATGAGGGCAAGCCTACGGCGCAATGGCACCGCGGTTTTGTGATTTCGTGGAAAACGCACCTTTAATGCGTCCGAGGTGCGCCGTAACCTGTGGAAAGCGTGGACAAGTTATCCCCAATTGTGTACGACACGCCACAACATGTAGGGCTCTTGCCTAAAAGCAACACATACATGTAGTGTTTTAGGTCCAGACACTTCCACCACTCAATTCGCACAATTTAGCCGTTTGACGGCACATTTCAGGCACTGAAGGGACACAATCCGATGAACATCACGGTTGTCAAGCGAAACGGATCTCGCGAAAACTACGACGCGAACAAAATCAACCTCGCGATCGAAGACGCGGCCGAAGGGTTCCCCGACAAGCTCGCCTGGGTCACGCAGATCGGCACCGAGCTCGAATTGACGCTGTTCGACGGAATCACCTCGCAGCAACTCGACGAAGCCGTTATCCAGGTTGCCCTTCAAAACGTGAAGGACTACCCCGGATTCGACACCATCGCCGCCCGCCTGCTCTTGAAGACCATTTACAAGAACGTGCTCGGTGACTACTCGTCGCAGGACGAACTCAAGAAGTTGCACGCCGAGCACTTCGAAGCGAATGTTCGCCGCGGTGTCGAGGAGGGCCTGCTCGATTCACGTCTGACCGAGATGTTCGATTTCGATGTACTCGCGGCGGCTCTCGAGCCCGCGAACGACTCACTGCTCAAGTACATCGGCGTTGTCACGCTCAACAACCGATACGGCGTCAAGGGCCGCAACGGCGACGCACTCGAGGTCCCCCAGTACTTCTGGATGCGCATCGCCATGGGCCTGTCGCTCAACGAAGCGAACCCCACCGAGGTCGCGCTGCGGTTCTACCGCAAGATGTCGACGCTCGAATACTTGGCGGCCGGTTCGACCCTCGTCAACGCGGGCACGTCGTACCCCCAGCTCGCGAACTGCTTCGTCCTCGAAATGCAGGACGACATCGAGCACATTGCCAAGACCACGCGCGACGTGATGTGGCTCACGAAGGGAACGGGCGGCATCGGCCTCTCGGTCACCAAGCTGCGCGCTCAGGGATCGCCCATCCGTTCGAACAACACCGTGTCGACCGGGCCCATCCCGTTCATGCACACCATCGACTCGGTCCTCCGCGCGATTTCACGTGGCGGCAAAAAGTTCGGTGCGCTCTGCTTCTACATGGAGAACTGGCACCTCGATTTCCCCGAGTTCCTCGACCTCCGTCAGAACTCTGGTGACCCCTACCGCCGCACGCGAACCGCGAACACCGCCGTCTGGATCTCGGACGAGTTCATGAAGCGCGCCCAAAACGACGATGACTGGTACCTGTTCGACCCGCTCGAGGTCTCGGACCTCAACGAACTGTATGGTGCTGCGTTCTCGAAGCGTTACGCCGAATACATCACGATGGCCGAAAACGGAGAGATGAACCTCTTCAAGAAGATCTCGGCTCGCGAACAGTTCAAGCAGATCCTCATCTCGCTTCAGTCGTCGTCGCACCCGTGGCTGACGTGGAAAGACACGATCAACCTTCGCGCCCTCAACAACAACACCGGCACGATTCACTCGTCGAACCTCTGCACCGAGATCTGCCTCCCGCAGGACGCCGAGAACGTGTCGGTCTGCAACCTGGCATCAATCAACCTCTCGACGCACCTCGTCGCCGGAAAGATCGACTGGGTCAAGATGGACGAAAGCGCACGCGTTGCTGTTCGCCAGCTCGACAACCTCATTGACATCACTCGTTCCTCGGTTCACGAAGCCGACAAGGCGAACAAGGAAAACCGCGCGGTCGGGCTGGGTCTCATGGGCTTTGCCGACATTTGCGAGCGTCTCGGAATCGCCTATGACAGCGAAGAGGCCTACGAACTCATCGACGAAATCACCGAGCACATCTCGTACTCGGCTATCGATGAGTCGGCAAACCTCGCTCGCGAGCGTGGCTCCTACGACAACTTCGAGGGCTCGCGCTGGTCGCAGGGACTCGTACCTTTTGACTCAATCGACCTCGCCGAAAAAGACCGCGGCGTCGCGATCGAGATCTCTCGCAAGACCCGCCTCGACTGGGACGCACTTCGCGTCAAGGTCAAGGGCGGAATCCGCAACGCGACCCTCATGGCCATCGCACCGACCGCATCCATCGGTCTCGTCGCCGGTACGACCCCCGGCCTCGACCCGCAGTTCTCACAGATCTTCTCGCGCTCGACCTCGAGCGGGAAGTTCCTCGAAGTGAACCGCAACCTCGTCGACGCTCTCTCGGACCGCGGTCTGTGGGAGTCGGTTCGCGAAGACATCCTCCGTTCGCAGGGTGACATCCAGGGGATTGCCTCGATTCCGGATGACATCAAGGCGATCTACAAGACCAGCTTCCAGCTCGACCCCAACTCGTTCCTCGAGGTTGCGGGTCGTGCCCAGAAGTGGATCGACCAGGCCATCAGCCGCAACATGTACCTCGAAACCCGAGACATCGACGAAATGGTCGACATCTACACCGGCGCGTGGACTCGTGGCGTCAAGACGACCTACTACTTGCACATGAAACCGCGCCACACCGCGGAACAGTCCACTGTCAAGGTCAACAAGGCCGAAGAGATTAGTGGCGGAACCAAGAAGGGCTTCGGCGCCAGCGCCGGTGCCCCGTCACCCGCAGCAGAACCCGTTGCGGCTGGCGCTCCCCGACGAGGCTTCGGCTTCGGTGGATCGTCGTCGACAGGCGGTGAATCATGAATCCGCTCGAATCCAACGTAGGAGAGTATTCGGTACCGGTAGATCCCATGGATCTCCTCCAGTGCGACTCCTGCCAGTAACAACCACTCGCGGTTAACCCCGCAACCACCCTTCACAACAACAACACTTAGGAGTAATCATGGGAATTCTCGGAACAGGAATTCAAGACGGACTTTTGCTGAAGCCCGTTCGTTACCAGTGGGCGATGGACCTGTACAACCAGGCCGTTGCGAACACCTGGTTCCCCAACGAAATCCAGCTCGGCGAAGACATCGCCGACTTCAAGAAGATGACCGATGAAGAACGCGAAGCCATCACGTTCCTCATGTCGTTCTTCAACCCCTCGGAACTGATTGTCAACAAGGCACTGGCGTTTGGCGTCTACCCCTACCTCAACGCCGCCGAGGCGCACCTGTACCTCGCCAAGCAGATGTGGGAAGAAGCGAACCACTGCATGTCGTTCGAGTACATCCTTGAGACGTTCCCCGTGGACCGCGAGAAAATCTACGCTCAGCACGTCGAGCACCCCGCAATCGCCGCCAAGGAAGAGTTCGAAGTCAAGTTCATCAAGCGCATGGCCGAACGAAGCCTCGACATCACGACCACCGAGGGCAAGCAGGACTTCGTCCGTAACCTCGTTGCGTACTCGGTCATCATGGAAGGTATCTGGTTCTACACCGGATTCATGGTCGCCCTGTCGTTCCGTCAGCGCAACCTTCTTCGCAACTTCGGTTCGCTCGTTGACTGGATCGTTCGCGACGAGTCGCTCCACCTCAAGTTCGGAATCAACCTCATCCTCACGGTGCTGGAAGAAAACCCCGACATTGCTACGGAAGAGTTTGCTGCTGAAATCAAGCAGATGATTCTCGACTCCGTCGTGATGGAAGAGGAATACAACAAGGCGATGATCCCCAACGGAATCCTCGGTCTGAACGCGGAGTACATCACGCAGTACACCAAGCACATGGCCGACCGTCGTCTCGAAGAGCTCGGATTCGAAGCACACTACAAGGTGGCGAACCCGGCGAAGTGGATGGCTGCCGCGAACGACACGCTGCAGTTGGTCAACTTCTTCGAATCGACCAACACCTCGTACGAGGTCAACTCGGGAGCCACGGCCAAGGCCTCCTAACAGGGCCCACGGCGTCATGCCCTCAGTAAACTGGGGGCATGACGTTTCCTGTTAACTCCATCACTCTGAACGACGGCACCTCGATTCCCCAGGTCGGTCTCGGTACCTATCGACTCGAGGACGACGATGCGTATCGCGTTACGTCGGAAGCGTTCGCTGTCGGCTACCGCCACATCGACACCGCTCGCATCTACAAGAACGAAGCCGGCATCGGACGTGCCATTCGCGAGAGCGGAATCCCGCGCGATGACCTGTACATCACAACGAAGTTGTGGAACGGCGACCAGCCCAAGGCCCGTGACGCGATCAGTTCCTCACTCGACCGCCTCGGCCTCGAACACGTTGATCTGTACCTCGTTCACTGGCCGGCCCCGCAGCGCGGAACCTACATCGACGCGTGGAAGCAACTCGAGGTTCTGCAACAGGACGGGCTCGCCACGTCGATTGGCGTGAGCAACTTCGAACCGGAGCACCTCGATGCAATCGCCGCGGTCAGCGACGTCGTCCCGGTGTTGAACCAGGTCGAACTGCACCCGCTCTTTCAGCAGAAGGCGCTGCGCGCCGAACACGTCAAGCGCGGTATTGCCACCGAAGCGTGGGGACCGCTGTGTCACGGTTCGGTCGACCTTGCGGCGGAAATGCCTTCTCTCGTCAATCTCGCCGAACGATACGAAAAGTCAATTGCTCAGGTAATCCTGCGCTGGCACATCCAGCACGGAACCATCGTTTTCCCCAAGACATCGAGCAAAGAGCGGCTGATGGAAAACATCGCGCTGTTCAACTTCGAACTCAACACGGCGGACATGCTCGAAATCGACGGGTTCGATGCCGGGCGACGTCTCGGCGCAGCACCGGCCGACGGCAACTGGGACTAGTGCGCCACCATCGGGAAGATGGTGCTGACTCCGACGAATAGCAGAACGCTCGCGAGAGCAAGCTGAATTCCGCGGGGGCGAACCTTTCGAGCCAGGAATGACCCGATGATGATGGTCGGGATGGACCCGAGCAACATGCTGGCCAGCATCCACGGGTCGACGACGATGCCGATGCCCGCCGCGAGTCCCGTGACGATGTAGCCGGTGCCGGCGACAACAGCGAGCGGAATCGCGTGGGCGATGTCGGTGGCGACAAGGCGGTGGGGAGTCAATCGGAACGGGTACAGGGCGATCATCGCAACGGATCCGAGCGCTCCGGCTCCGACCGAGGTCAACGCGACGAGACCGCCGATGACTCCGCCGGACGCGATCGTGGCGGGGGCTTGGAAGTGGCGGAACCGTGTCGGGTCGGCGGTGCGGTTCGCTTGGGCGCGACGAATCAGAATGGGCGCGAGGAACATACCGGTGGCGGTGATGAGAACGACGACACCGATTGCGGTGGTCAACCACGACACCTTTTCAGGCTTTGCATTGAGCGCCACCAGGATTGCGACGATAATCGCGACGGGAATCGACCCCATCCACAATCGGCGCACGACCTGCCAGTCGATGTTTCCGCCAACACCGTGAATTCCGGCCCCGAACAGTTTGGTGATGGCCGCGAACCACAGGTCGGTCGCGACCGCCGTGGCTGGCGCGACGCCCAATAGCAGGATGAGGATCGGCGTCATGACCGCTCCGCCACCGACACCGGTGATTCCGACGACGAGACCCGTCACAACTCCGGCCAGCGTGTAGCCGAAATCGATGCCGGTGAGGGCGGGCACGGCTTCAGCGGCGAGAATCATATCCAGCATTAGGGAAACTCCTAGGTTTGAGTTGCGTACTCAACCTACCAATTGACTAGAGAAAGTCTGGTTTCTAGATCCAACTCGGGAACCAGTAGTGGATGACCGCAAACCACTCGGGGATCGGAAGTCCCATCCACACGGGCAGGAAGAACGCCGAGACGACGACGGCGACGATTAGGTAGTTCACCACGAACAGCCTCAAGCGGTGCTTCCACAACCACACGAGGACCGAAACCAGCGCGAGGACGAGGAACGGCTCGAGGGTCACGGTGTAGAACTGGAACACGGTGCGCTGCGAGAAGAAGAGCCACGGAACATACGTCGCGGCGACGCCGACGAGGATGGCGACGTTGTGCCACGTCGCTTTGCGAATGACCATGACGATGAGGGCAACAATCGAGAGGGCGCCAGCCCACCAGATGACGGGGTTAGCGACACTCGTCACGTACTGAACGACCCCGTCGGTCTCTGTCGGTGCGTAATAGAACGCGGTGGGCCGAATCATCGCGAGCCATCCGAACGGGCTCGCCTGATAGTTGTGCGGGTCGGTCAAACCGATGTTGTAGTCGTAGATGTCGCGGTGGTACTTCCACAACCCTCGAGCAATCCCGTAGGGGCCTTCCCCGTAACCGACATCGGCCGCCCACGAGCGCGAGTAACCACCCGACGACAACACCCAGCCCGCCCAGGACGACACATAGACGACGAGTGCGACGGGGACGAAGAGGGCGAACGACCGAAGAGCGGAAAGTGCCGAGCGCCAGACGAAGCGCTTGCCGCGACGCGCCTTGACAATCCGAAGGGTTTCGACCGCGACGACCCACAGCCCGAACGCGGCCATCGCATAGAGCCCGCTCCACTTCACGGCCGTAGCGGCACCGATGAGGACACCGCCCAGTAACAGCCAACCACCCCACCCAGGCGTGTCCAGGTGACGGATGATCGCGAGGAACGCGGCGAGGATGAACATTGCCAGAAGGCCGTCGAGAAGCGCGGTGCGGCTCATCGTGATGGCGATTCCGTCAATGGCGACCAGGAAACCGGCGACGGCAGCGGTCGCAATCGAGTGGAACATTCGGCGTGCAATCAACATGACGAGCAGAACAACGATGATTCCCGCGAGAGCCGTCGCGATGCGCCACCCGGACGGGTTTTCGGGGCCGAACAACGCCATCCCCAAGCCGATGATCCACTTGCCCAGTGGCGGATGCGCGATGAAGTCACCGATGCGCGTGAAACCGTTGACGTCGCCGCCCGCGAAGTCGGCGGCGGCGACCCATTCGGCCTCGTACCCGAGGTTCCACATCGTCCAGGCGTCCCGAACGTAATAGACCTCGTCGAACACGAGAGCCTTCGGGCTCTGCAGATTGACGAGGCGAATAAGCGACGCGAGCACGAGAACCGGGCCGTAGAGAAGGGCCGTTTGAAGCCGCGGCGACAACGCGGACATGCGCGTGCGAACCTCGCGGAGGCGACCGGAAACACTCATAGGCAATACGGTACGCGAGAATGGGCGTGTGCTCATCCTCGCGGCGACCCCCATCGGCAATCTTGGTGATGCGTCGCCTCGATTGCGCGAGGTGCTCGTGAACGCGAGCATCATCGTCGCCGAGGACACGCGGACCACGAACCATCTGCTGAAGGCGCTCGGGTTAACGACGAACGCCAAACTGATCGCCCTTCACGAGCACAACGAGGTTGCCAAAGCCGCGGACATCGTGCGGCTCGCACAGGACGGCGATGTCGTCATGGTCAGCGATGCTGGAATGCCCGGAATCAGTGACCCCGGATACGTCGTCGTTCGAACCGCCCACGAACTGGGCGTTACCGTCAGCGTGATCCCAGGGCCGTCCGCCGCGATTGCGGCGCTCGCCGCTTCGGGGCTACCGACCGACCGTTTTGCGTTTGAAGGGTTCGTCCCTCGAAAAGGCCACGCCAAGTGTTTCGCGGAACTGGCTCGCGAACCTCGTACGCTCATCTTTTACGAATCGCCTCATCGTCTTGCCGACACCCTCGTCGCAGCGCGGGACGCGTTTGGGCCGGATCGACTCGCAACCGTTGTTCGCGAATTGTCCAAGATGTTCGAAGAGGTCGTGCGCGGGACGCTCGCCGAACTCGCCGAGAGATTCGCCGGCGAGAACCGAGGCGAGATCGTGTTCCTCGTCGCGGGGGCTGAGGTCGTGCCGATGTCACTCGAGGACGCGGTCACCGATGTTGTTGCGCGGGTTGCCTCGGGCGAGAGGCTCAAGGAAGCGAGCCGCGCAGTAGCCGAGGCGACGGGAATCCCCGGTCGCGACCTCTATCAGTCAGCGCTCGAGCGTTCGCGTGACGCCTAAACTGGAGTCAATATGTCGAGCGCCGAAAACTACTTCATCACCACCCCGATTTTCTACGTCAACGATGTCCCGCACATCGGTCACGCGTACACGGAGGTGGCGGCCGACGTCCTCGCGCGCTGGAATCGCCAGAACGGCAAGAACGCCTGGCTTCTGACCGGCACCGACGAGCACGGCCAAAAGATTTTGCGCACCTCGACCGCGAACGGCGTGACTCCCAAAGAGTGGGCCGACAAACTGGTCGCCGACGCGTGGTTGCCGCTCTTGGACACCATCACGATTCAGAACGATGACTTCATTCGCACCACCGACGACCGCCACGAGGTCGCGGTTTCGAAGTTCCTGCAGAAGCTCAAGGACGACGGGTTCATTTATTCCGGCGAATACGAAGGTTTTTATTGCGTCGGGTGTGAGGAATACAAACAGCCCGGAGACTTGCTCGATGGCGGCGACGAATTCCCTGGCGAAAAGGTGTGCGCGATCCACACGCGTCCCATCGAAACGCTCAAGGAATCGAACTATTTCTTCCGCATGAGCGACTTTCAGCAGAAACTGCTCGACCTGTATGAATCGCAGCCCGACTTCATCCAACCCGAGAGCGTTCGCAACGAAATCATCTCGTTCGTCAAGCGCGGACTCGATGACCTCTCGATCTCGCGTGCGACCTTCGACTGGGGAGTCAAAATCCCGTGGGACGACAGCCACGTCGTTTACGTCTGGTTCGACGCCCTCCTCAACTACATCTCGGCGACGGGGTGGGGTTCGGACGACGACGAATTCGCTCAGCGCTGGCCCGCGATTCACATCGTCGGAAAAGACATCGCCCGATTCCACGCGGTCATTTGGCCCGCGATGCTCATGGCCGCCGGGCTTCAGCCGCCGAAACGCGTCTTCGGTCACGGCTGGTTGCTCGTCGGTGGTGAAAAGATGTCGAAGTCGAAACTGACGGGTATCGCTCCTCACCAGATCACGGACGTGTTCGGGGCCGACGCGTTCCGCTATTACTTCATGAGCGCTATCAACTTCGGTCAGGACGGGTCGTTCTCGTGGGAGGACCTTGCCGCGCGATACCAGGCCGAGTTGGCGAACGGGTTCGGAAACCTCGCGAGCCGAGTCATCGCCATGATCAACCGGTACTGCGACGATGTCGTTCCCGCGCCGACGGAACTCAACGATGCCGATGCCGTCATCGTGGACACCGTGGCGAAAGCGTTCGAGGCCGCGAACAAGGCCATCGATCGCCTCGCGATTCATGACGCCATCACTGCGGTGTGGACCATCGTCGACGCACTGAACCTCTACATCACCGAGCAAGAGCCGTGGGTTCTCGCGAAGGACGACGCGAATCGCGACCGACTGCACACGGTGTTGTACACCGCGGTCGAGGGACTTCGTGCGATTGCCGTTGGCCTGTCGCCCGTGATGCCGACCGCGACCCAGAAACTGTGGGACGCGCTCGGGCTCGGCGAGGCGCTCGGCGAGTTGACCGACCAACACTTGTCGCGTGCCGGCCAGTGGGGGATTGCTCCCGCGGGAATCCGCGTGTCGAGCCTCGACTCGCTGTTCCCCCGCATCGAGGAATAACGGTGTCGGAACCGCTGCGAGCGCGAAAGGACACCGACGGAGACGTCAAGCGTGACCTCGAGTTCCCACCGCTTCCCGAACCGCTGACGGTTCCCGTGTACGACAACCACACGCACCTCGAGATAGCGGACGGCGAGAACCCGCTCGCGCCGGAGGAAAACCTGCGTCGTGCCGTCGAGGTGGGCATCAAGGGTGTCGTGCAGGTGGGAACCGACCTCGAGACCTCGCGCTGGAGTGCCGACCTCGCCGATCGGGACCCGCGGGTCCTGGCGGCTGTCGCAATTCACCCGAACGAAGCGCCGCGATTGGCCGAGCGCGGTGTGCTCGACGAACACATCGCAGGAATCGCCGAGCTCGCAACCCGCGACCGCGTCCGTGCGGTTGGAGAGACGGGGTTGGATTTCTTTCGCACCGACGAGCCCGGTCGAGCGCCGCAATTGCACTCGTTCGAGGCGCACATCGACATCGCGAAGTCGAACGGACTCGCGCTGCAGATTCACGATCGCGATGCTCACGGTGCGGTGGTCGACACGCTTTTGCGCGTTGGCGCACCGGAGAAAACCGTGTTCCACTGTTTCTCGGGTGATGAAGAACTCGCGCGAATCTGTGCCGACCACGGTTGGTACATGTCGTTTTCGGGAACCGTGACGTTTGGGAACGCGAAAGGGATTCGGGACGCGCTGGCGATTGCGCCGCGCGAACTCGTGTTGGTCGAGACGGACGCGCCGTTCCTCACTCCGATGCCGTTCCGCGGACGCCCCAACGGTTCGTACCTCGTGCCGTTGACCCTGCGCTTCATGGCGGAGCATCTCGGGGTGTCGGTCGACGAACTCGGTGCCGACGTTGCCCGCAACACTGAAACGGTCTACGGCACGTGGTGACGCTCCTCGGCGCGACCGAGATTCGCGCCCTCGCCGAGCGGCTCGATGTGTCACCGACGAAGAAGTGGGGACAGAACTTTGTGCACGACGCGAACACGGTTCGCAAGATTGTCACGGCCGCGAAACTGCAGGCCGGCGAATCCGTGGTCGAGATCGGGCCTGGGCTGGGTTCGCTGACCCTCGGGCTGCTCGAGCAGGGGCACCCCGTCACCGCGATTGAAATCGACCCGAGGCTTGCCGCGGAATTGCCCGCGACGGCCGAGACACACGGCGTCACGGCAGGCATGTTGACCGTTATCCAAGCGGATGCGCTCGCGGTCACCGAACTGCCCGTTGCACCGACCGCGATTGTCGCCAACCTGCCGTACAACGTGTCGGTCCCCGTGCTCATTCATCTGCTCGAGACGTTCCCCACGATTCGCCGGGTGCTCGTCATGGTTCAGGCCGAGGTCGGGCACCGCATCGCGGCCGATCCCGGGTCAAAGGTCTACGGAGTCCCGAGCGTCAAGGCCGCGTGGTGGGGTGACTGGAACGTCGAGGGCACCGTGTCCCGCCGAGTGTTCTGGCCCGAGCCCAACGTCGACTCGGTTCTCGTCGGGATGACGGCTCATCCGACACCGGGCGACGAGACGCTTCGACGCCGCACGTTCGCCATCGCCGACGCAGCGTTCGGTCAGCGACGCAAGACCCTCCGCCAGGCTCTGTCCGCGCTAGCGGGCTCGACGACCGCAGCGGCCGACCTGTGCGAGGCGGCGGGCATCGACTCTGGGGCGCGCGGCGAGCAGCTCACACTTGATCAGTTCGTCTCGTTGGGACAATCGCACATCACCGCTCCTGGCAAGGCTTAGGTTTAACAGCATGGTTACTCGTTCCGTCACGGCAACGGCTCCGGGCAAAATCAACGTCTGCCTTCGCGTCGGGCCACTGCGTGACGACGGGTATCACGACGTCGCCACGATTTACCAAGCTGTTTCGTTGCTCGAGGAGGTCACCGCAACGGAATCCGCGGATTTCACCGCGAGTTTCTCGGGGCCGATCGACACGAGTCACCTGACGGTAGACGAGTCGAACCTCGTCATTCGTGCGGCCCGAGCCGTGGCCGCCGCATCCGGATACACCGGCGGAGCCGACATCCAGGTCGTCAAACGCGTCCCCATCGCCGGCGGAATGGGCGGTGGCTCGGCGGATGCCGCGGCAACCCTGGTCGCGGTCGATGCGCTGTGGGGTACCAATCTGGGGATGCCCACGCTTGCCGAAATCGCCGCGACTCTGGGCGCTGACGTCCCGTTCGCTTTGCACGGCGGAACCGCGCTGGGCGTTGGGCGGGGCGATGTGTTATCTCCCGTCCTCGCCAAATCGACTTTCCACTGGGTTCTCGTGTTGAACGAGGTGGGATTGTCGACGCCCGACGTTTTCCGTCAACTCGACCGCCACCGCGCGGAACACTCGATTGAAATCGAAACGGTCGCGATCGAACCCGCCATCGACCCCAACCTGCTCCAGGCGTTGCGATCGGGCGACGCGAAAGCCCTCGCCGAATACCTGCGGAACGATTTACAGGCGGCGGCGCTTCAGCTCATGCCGAATCTGGGCGAGACCCTCGAGTTCGGCGAGACGCACGGTGCTCTGGCGGGAATCGTCTCCGGCAGCGGTCCAACGGTTGCTCTGCTCGTCGCCGACGAGGATTCCGCGGTCAGCCTCGCAGCCTCGCTGACGGCCGACGGCCGAAACGCTATTTCTGTGTCGGCTCCGGCTTTGGGCGCTCGGCTGGACTGAACGGAACCCCGAGGAAACTCAGTAACACGGATCCGATGGCCGCACCGACCAGTGCGATGTCGGCGACGTTGCCGACAAAGAATCCGCCGTAATCAATGAAGTCCACGATTTTGCCCGACCCGATTGTGTCGCCGCGAAGCAGCCGGTCGAAGAAATGCGAGACGGCCCCGCCGAGCATGGAGCCAATCGCGAGCGACCACCAGAATGTGTGGGTGCGAAGCGCGGCGACGATAAGCACGACGACCGCGATTCCTGCGATGACGGTCAGTACCCAGACGAACCCCGCGCCCAAGCCGAAGGCTGCACCGGGGTTGTAGACGAGGACGAGTCCGAACCACCCGCCGAGGATCGGCGTTCGCGGTTGGCCGACGAGCGCGGTTTCGGCCCAGAGTTTCGTGAGTTGATCGAGAGCAATCCAGAACGCGGCGAGCGAAAAGGTGAGAACAGTAAGGGTGCGGCGGGTCACCCCTCCATTCTCGCAACATTTACCTGTCTAAACTGACGAAGTGAACTTGGTCGGATTAGAAGGCGTTTCCCACGAGTACCCGAACCGGGTCGTGTTGGACAACTTGACGATCGGAGTTCACGCGGGGGACCGCATCGGCGTCGTCGGCCGGAACGGTGACGGCAAGTCGACGCTCATGTCGATCATCGGCGGTTCGCTCATCCCGGATTCCGGTCGCGTGACAATCCGTGGCGGGACCCAGGTCGGCATGTTGACGCAGGACGACCACTTCGGTGATGACGACACGGTCGGGACCGTTGTGGTCGGGGAAGGCCCCGAGCACGAGTGGGCGTCGTCCCCCGTGATTCGCGATGTGCTTGCCGGGTTGCTCGGTGACGTCGATGTCACCGCCCGAATCGGAGACCTGTCCGGTGGCCAGCGTCGTCGAGTAGCCCTCGCCCGCCTCCTCGTCGGCGAGTGGGACGTTCTGCTTCTCGACGAGCCGACCAACCACCTCGATGTGTCGGGGGTCAACTGGCTGGCCGAACACCTGATTCGTCGCTGGCCGACCGGAACGGGCGTTCTCGTGGTCGTCACTCACGACCGTTGGTTTCTCGACGCGATTTCGACCGACACATGGGAGGTCCACGACGGCATCGTCGACAAGTTCGAGGGCGGATACGCGGCGTACATTTTGCAACGCGTCGAGCGCCAGCGCCAATCGGCGTCGAGCGAGGAACGCCGGCAGAACTTGTTGCGGAAGGAACTCGCGTGGTTGCGCCGCGGTGCTCCCGCGCGAACGACGAAACCGAAGTTCCGAATCGATGCAGCCACCGCTCTCATCGCGGATGTCCCCCCGCCCCGCGATCGCATCGAGTTGTCGAAGATGGCGACGCAACGCCTCGGCAAGGACGTCGTCGATCTGCTCGACGCGGGATTTGCGTTCGGGGACAATGTCATTCTCGAAGACGTCGAGTGGCGCATTGCGCCGGGCGAGCGCACCGGAATCCTTGGTCGCAACGGCGCGGGTAAATCGACGCTCCTCGGGCTAATCGACGGGAGCCTGCAACCCACGAGCGGTCGCGTGAAAACGGGCAAGACGGTCAAACTGCGTCGGCTCGACCAGCGCCTCGAGGGACTCGAGAAATACATGAACGACCGAGTGAGTGCGGTCATCGCCGAATTCAAGACGACGTACAACGCGGGCGGAATCGAATTGACTCCCGGGCAGTTGCTCGAACGTCTCGGGTTTTCCAGCGCGCACATTCAAACCCCGGTCAAAGACCTGTCGGGTGGGCAGAAGCGACGGCTTCAGATCCTGCTCATCCTGCTCGACGAACCGAACGTTCTGCTTCTCGACGAACCGACGAACGACCTCGACACCGACATGCTCGCGGCTCTCGAGGACGTGCTCGACTCGTGGCCGGGAACACTGATTGTCGTCTCGCACGACCGGTACCTGCTCGAGCGCGTGACGGACCAGCAGTACGCGGTCATCGGCAAGCACTTGCGGCACCTGCCCGGCGGCGTCGACGAATACTTGCGGTTGGACGCACGACCCGTCACACCGATCGCCTCCGCACCCGCGAAGCCGGCGGCGAAGTCGACCCAACTGAGCGGAGCCGAGCGCCACGCTCTCGACAAGGAATACAAGTCGCTCAATCGCCAGATCGAGAATCTGAAAACGTCGATCGCCACAATTCACGCCCAGATGGCGACGCACGACCAGAGCGATTACGAGGGCCTCGCCAGAATCAGCACCGAGCTCGGAACGGCGACCACGAACCTCGATGCGTTGGAATCACGCTGGTTGGACGTGGCCGACAAACTCGGCGAATAGCTGCTGCCCCTCCTGGATTCGAACCAAGACCGAACATCTCCAAAGGATGCCGTGCTGCCATTACACTAAGGGGCATTGCCCCGCAGGGCTCTTCTATTCTGCCCGAATTTCGGCGACACTCGGCGCTTCGGCGGTCGTGCCGAGTGCCTAGTGCCAGAATGGTCGTATGACCGATGTTTCCCTTGCCGTGGTGATTCTCGCCGCCGGTGAGGGAACGCGGATGAAATCCGCCACGGCCAAGGTTTTGCACCCCCTAGCTGGTGTTCCGATGATCGGGCACGTGCTGTCGACAGTCGCCGCTCTTCACCCCGCTCACACGGTCGCGGTCGTTCGCCACGAACGCGACGCGGTCGCTGGGGCGATCGCCGAATTGTCGGACGGTGTCGTCATCGTCGACCAGGACGACGTTCCCGGAACGGGTCGAGCGGTCGAGCTCGCAATCGCTGCGCTGGCCGATTTCGACGGCGACGTGGTGGTTGTCTCGGGTGACGTGCCGTTGCTCGACGCCGAGACCCTGACCGACCTCATTGACGAACACCGCCAACGCGAACGTTCCGCATCGGTCCTTTCGGCTCTCGTGGACGACCCGTCGGGATACGGCCGAATTGTGCGCGATGACGCCGGCGAATTCCGACGCATCGTCGAGCACAAAGATGCGGCCGAGGACGAACTCGGCATCTCTGAGATCAATTCCGGAACGTACGTGTTCCGAGCGCCGGCGCTCAAGGCTGCTCTCGCCAAGGTCGGCACCGCGAATTCGCAGGGCGAAAAATATCTGACGGACGTCATTGAACTTCTCGTGACCGACAGCCTCGAGGTCGAGGCGAACCCCGTCTACGAATCGTGGGTCGTCGCGGGGGTCAACGATCGCGCGCAGTTGTCTGACGCGCAGGCGAGGCTCAACGCGATGATTGTGCGCGGACACCAGATGAACGGCGTGAGCATCGACGACCCGGCGACGACCTGGATCGACCGCGGTGTGTCCATTGAACCCGACGCCCACATCCTGCCCGGTACGTTCCTCAAGGGTGCGACGAGCATCGCGTGTTGCGCGACGGTCGGCCCCGACACGACTCTGCGCGATTGCGAGATTGGCGAAAACGCGAGCGTCACTCGAACCGATGCGACGCTCGCCGTCATCGAGGCGAACGCCACGGTCGGCCCGTTCTCGTACCTGCGCCCTGGAACCGTCCTCGGCGAGGGCGGCAAGATCGGTGCGTTCGTGGAAACCAAGAACGCGCAGATTGGTCGCGGCAGCAAGGTTCCGCACCTGTCGTACATCGGCGATACGACTGTCGGCGAAAACTCGAATATCGGTGCCGGAACCATCACCGCGAACTACGACGGGGTTGCCAAGCACCCGACCGTCATCGGATCGCACGTTCGCACCGGTTCGCACAACGTCTTTGTCGCTCCCGTCACGATTGCGGACGGCGCCTACACGGCCGCCGGAACGGTCGTTCGACGAAACGTACCAGCGGGGTCACTGGGAATGACGGTGGCGCAACAGCGCAACGTCGAGGGTTGGGTCGAAAACAATCGACCAGGCACAGCGTCCGCCGAGGCCGCAACTCACGCGACAAAAGAAAGCGAGTAGTCCAATGAACAACATGGAGTTGGCGGGCAAAAAGAAGCTCATTCTCATTTCGGGCCGAGCCCACCCTCAACTCGCGTTGGACGTCGCCAATGAACTGGGTATCTCGCTGTTGCCAACCGAAGCTCGGACGTTTGCGAACAGCGAAATCTATGCACGGTTCGACGAGAGTGTTCGAGGGACGGATGCGTTCGTCATTCAGTCGCACTGTAATCCGATCAACGAGTGGCTGATGGAACAGCTCATCATGGTCGACGCACTTAAGCGCGCGAGTGCGAAGCGAATTACCGTCGTCGCGCCGTTCTACCCTTATGCCCGCCAGGACAAGAAGAGCCGGGGACGCGAGCCGATTTCGGCGCGACTGATTGCCGACCTCTTCAAGACCGCGGGCGCCGACCGCATCATGTCGGTCGATATCCACGCGCCCCAGATTCAGGGGTTCTTTGACGGGCCGTTCGACCACTTGTTCGCGATGCCTCTTTTGCTTGAGCACTGCCGCGCACAACTGGATTCGTCCACTCTGACCGTGGTGAGCCCCGACATGGGCCGCGTTCGCGTGGCGGACATCTGGAGCGACAAGCTCGGCGCACCCCTCGCGCTGATCCACAAGCGTCGCGACCCCACGATTGCGAACCAGGTCTCGGTGCACGAAATCGTCGGTGACGTTGATGGCCGCGTGTGCCTGATTGTCGACGACCTGATTGACACCGGTCGTACTATCGTCAAAGCCGCCGAGGCGCTCAAGAACGCCGGCGCAAAGGGCGTTGTCGTCGCGGCGACCCACGCGGTGTTCTCGGACCCCGCAACCGAAATCTTGCAGTCCGATTTCATCGACAAGGTTGTTGTCACGGACTCCCTGCCGATTCCCGAGGACAAGCGTTGGGATCGCCTCGAAATCCTGTCGATCGCCCCGACCATCGCGACCGCGATTCGCGAGGTCTTCGGCGAAGGCTCGGTCACCGGAATGTTCGACGGGGCCGCGTAACCCTTTACGTCACGTTCGTCGGCGCACGCGACTTGACGGCCAACGGCGTCACCACGCGAGATTCAGTCAGCGAGCGGGATGGTGATGTCCGCGATGGGCAGGCGCTCGGCCTGGAAGGTGTTGACGTTGTCTTTCGACGGGTAACCGAGGGCGATTCCGCAGAGCAACTTGTATTGATTCGGAACGTCGAATTCTTTCCGCACCGGGTCGGACCAAACTGCAAGGGCTCCCTGGGCACATGTGCCGAGCCCACGTGCGTGGGCCGACAACATGAGGTTTTGCATGAACAGCCCCGCGTCGGAGACGGCGTAGGTCGGCAACCCCTTGTGGGTGAAAACGAAGATCGCAACGGGGGCTCCGAACATGTCGAAGTTTCGCGCCCACTGAGCGTCGCGACCGATCTTGTCGCCACGCGCAACACCGAGGTGCGTGTACAAGTCGCGCCCGATCTTTTGGCTGCGCGGCTGCACGTCCTTCGGATACGGTCGCCACACCTGGTAGTCGCTCGTCGGCAGGCCGTCGCGTTTGAGGAAGAACATCACCTTGTCCCACCACGAGCCGCGAAGGGCTGCGGATGCGATCGCCCAGCGACGTTGCAGCTCGGCCGAAATGCGATTGCGTACCTCGCCCGTTGCCACCGCGACCATGTACGGGCGGGTGTTGGACCAGCTCGGTGCGGTCATCGCGTCCGTCAGGATTGCGTCGATGACGTCCTGTGGGACGGCTTTCGGCAGGAAGTCACGGGTGCTGCGACGTGACGCGAGAAGGGAACTGAATTCAGCGGAGTCCATAGGGACATTCTGCCTTCTCAACAGCGGGTGTTTACTTCAGTTCGCCCAAAACCTTGTCGATGATCGCCAGTCCGCGACGCGCCTCGTCCTCGGTGATGACACACGGCGGCACGACGTGCAGACGGTTGTCGGCCATGAACGGGACGAGTCCGGCGGCAAACAGCGCCGTCCGGAGTTTCCCCATCCAGGCAGCGGGGACGGGCTCGCGGGTCTCGCGGTCGGTGACGAATTCGACTGCCCAGAAGACTCCCGACCCGCGCACGTCACCGATGACGTCGTGCTTGGCCTGTAGTTCGCGAAGTCCGGGGCCGAGAACATTGACTCCGATGGCACGTGCGTTCTCGACGATGCCTTCGTCCTCCATCGCGCTAATGGCGGCAACGATGCTCGCGGAGGCAAGCGGGTGACCCGAATAGGTGAGGCCGCCGGGGAAGACACGCTCGTCGAACGTTTTTGCGATGTGGTCCGCGATCAGAACGCCGCCGACGGGGATGTAACCCGAGTTGACGCCCTTCGCAAAGGAAACGAGGTCAGGGACCACGTCGAACGCGTCGAACGCGAACCACTCACCGGTTCGACCGAAACCGGCCATGACCTCGTCGAGGATGAGGACGATTCCGTATTTGTCGGCGAGGGCTCGAACGCCCTTGAGGAATCCGGGTGGGGGAGTCAGGATGCCGGCGGTGCCGGGAACCGTTTCGAAAAGGAACGCCGCGATCGAGTCGGCTCCTTGTGCCTGGATGACGCGCTCGAGGTGGTGCAACGCGCGCTCGGATTCCTGTTCCGGAGTGGTCGACCAGTATTCGCTGCGATACAGGTGGGGCCCAAAGACGTGCAGGTGACCGCGGGCGTACTCGTTGGGGATGCGGCGCCAGTCGCCCGTTGCGACGATGGCCGCCCCTGTGTTGCCGTGATACGAGCGGTAGAACGAGATGACCTTGTCGCGGCCGGTGTGAATCCGCGCCATGCGAACCGCGTTTTCGACCGCGTCAGCGCCACCGTTGGTGAAGAACACCTTGTGGAAGTTGGCGGGGGCGTGGTCCAAAATCTTTTGGGCCGCGAGCGCACGCATGTTGTTCGCGTGTGCCGGGGCAACCGTAGTGAGGATGTCGGCCTGAGCCTTGATCGCCTCGACGACCTTGGGGTGCTGGTGACCAATGTTGACGTTGACGAGCATGCTCGAAAAGTCGAGGTACGTGTTGCCCTCGTAATCCCAGACCTCGCAGCCTTTTCCGCCCGCGATAACGAATGGAGCGAGCGTCGACTGAGCCGACCACGAGTGGAACACCGAGTCGGTGTCGGCCGTTCGAACGGCGTCGTTTTTGGTGGGAGTGCGGAGGGAATCGTTCATGCAACTACTTTAGGAGATTTCGGGCGGGAGTAACGGTCGAAGGCGTTCGGTGCTCGGTGCTCGGTTGAGCCTTAGTGCGTATCTTCCGCCGCAATCTCGGTGCGATCGCCTGACCACTGGGTGTGGAACGTGCCGGGCTTGTCGATGCGTTTGTAGGTGTGAGCTCCGAAGAAGTCGCGCTGGCCTTGGATGACGGCGGCGGGCAAGCGGTCGGCACGCAGTCCGTCGTAGTACGACAGTGACGATCCGAAAGCTGGGGCAGGAATGCCAGCTTCGGTTGCGGCGACGACCACGCGTCGCCACGCGGCCTGAGCCCCAGAGACAGCCTTCGCGAAATACGGCGCGGCCATCAGAAGCGCGAGGGACTCGTCGGTGCGATACGCCTCGGTGATGCGGTTGAGGAACTGGGCGCGAATGATGCAACCGCCACGCCAAATGCGGGCAACCTCGCCGAGGTTGATGTGCCAGTTGTATTCGGCGGCACCGGCGCGAATCGCGTCGAAGCCTTGCGAATAGGCGACAATCTTTGATGCATAAAGGGCTTGTCGGACGTCCTCGATGAACGCGTCGACGTCTTTGACCGTGAACGAGTCGGGGCCAGGCATCCCCGCTGCGAGAGCGCGCTGTTCGGGGTGCGAGGAAAGTCCACGGGCGAACACGGCCTCGGCAATTCCGGAAACTGGCGTTCCGAGCGACAGCGCGGTCTGAACGGTCCAGACTCCGGTTCCCTTCGAACCCGCCTCGTCGAGAATGACGTCCACGAGGGGCTTGCCGGTCGCGGCATCGACCTGACGCAGGACCTCGGCGGTGATCTCGATGAGGTACGACTCGAGTTCGCCCTTGTTCCACTCAGTGAACACGTCGGCGATTTCGGCGGGGGACTTGCCCGTTCCGCGACGAATCAGGTCGTACGCCTCGGCGATCAGCTGCATGTCGGCGTATTCGATGCCGTTGTGGATCATTTTGACGAAGTGGCCGGCGCCGTCGGTTCCGACGTGCGTGACGCATGGTTCGCCGTCGACGACCGCGGCAATCGACTTCAGGACTGGCCCGAGCGTTTCCCACGCCTCGGCCGAACCACCGGGCATGATGGACGGCCCGGTCAGAGCGCCCTCTTCACCACCCGAAATGCCTGCACCGACGAAGTTGATGCCCGTCTCGCGAACGGCCTTTTCGCGACGAATCGTGTCGGTAAACAGCGCGTTTCCGCCGTCGACGATGATGTCGCCCGGCTCGAAGACCTCACACAACTGGTCGATGACCGCGTCGGTTCCGGCGCCCGCCTTGACCATGATGATGGCGGTGCGGGGCTTCGACAACGACGCCGCGAACTCCTGAACCGTCTTCGCTGGCAGGAAGTTCGCATCGGGGTGAACGTCGACGAGGTGTTCCGTCTTGTCCCACGAACGGTTGTAGACCGCGACGCGGTTGCCCTCGCGACTGGCGAGGTTTCGGGCCAGATTCGAGCCCATCACCGCGAGACCGACGACACCGATGTTGGCGTGAGACATTCACACTCCGTTCGAGAAATCCAATGAATAAAGCGCGCGGAATTCAATTCCCAGCCTATCCGATAGGCTGAAACCGAACTTCGGCGAGGGATCCACGGATCCGTAATCGACGCGGTGGGTCGACCTTGGTCCTCCTCACGCTTCCGGCGTTCGAGTTGAAACACCAACCAGGGGTCACCACCCCGCGAAAGGCAATACCATGGCTGAACAATTTGCACTCAAGGGCGAAGAACGCGCGTCGTTCGGTAAAGGCGCTGCGCGCAAGCTGCGCGCACTCGGAAACGTCCCCGCGGTCATCTACGGACACGGCGAAGACCCGCGTCACGTGATGGTCAACGCTCACGAACTGAGCCTCCTCGTCCGTCACAAGAACGTCCTCATCGACCTCGACGTGAACGGCAAGAAGGAACTGGTTCTCGTGAAGGACGTCCAGAAGGACTACGTGCGTCAGGTCATCGAGCACGTCGACCTCGTCATCGTCAAAAAGGGCGAGACCGTTACGGTCAACATCCCGGTTGTCATGATCGGACACCCGTTCCCCGGAACCGTCGCGATGATCGAGCACCAGACCATCCAGGTCGAGGCCGAAGCGACGCAGATCCCCGAGCACCTCGAGGTCGACGTCACCGGAATGCTCGAGCACACCCACATCTCGGCGAAGGACGTTGTTCTTCCTGCTGGGGTCAAGCTCATGCTCGACGGCGAAGCAATCATCGTCGCCATCCAGGCGGTCCCGAGCGCTGAGTCGCTGGGCACCGAGGCTGCACCCGCTGCGGCAGAGGACGCACCGGCCGCCGAAGGCGCTGCCGAATAATCATGACCGATGCGTGGCTCGTAGTCGGGCTTGGTAACCCCGGGCCTGACTACGCCGCGCATCGCCATTCCGTCGGTCACCGCGTCATCGACAGCCTCGCCGAACAGATGGGCGAGAAGACCAAGCGTCACAAGTCCATTGCGATGGTCGCCGAGGGGCGTTTCCAGCCCGGCACCGACAAGGTAATCCTCGCGACGTTGATGTGTTTCATGAATGCGTCGGGCGGGCCGATCGGGCAACTTGCGAAGTTTTTCGGAATCGAACCCGACCACGTCATCGTCATTCACGACGACGTTGACCTGCCGTTCGACACCGTGCGCATCAAACTGGGGGGCGGTCACGGCGGACAGAACGGTGTTCGTTCCACCATCGCCCACATCGGCGCGGATTTCCTGCGCGTTCGAGTTGGTGTCGGTCGCCCGGCGGGCCAGAAGGACACTGCGGTGCACGTGCTTGAACCGTTCACCAAGGTCGAACGCGAGACTGTTCCGAACCTTGTTGCCGACGCGGCCGGCGCAGTCGAGTCGATTGTTCTCGAGGGACTCGCGAAAGCGCAACTGCGGTACCACTCGCCCTCGTGATTTTTGCCCAGCCGTAGACTGTCGAGGTGAGTCTTCGGGGAGTGGCATCGGTGTTGGTCGATGCCGCGAACCAACTTCGAGGCCCGGCACTGTCGCTCGAAGACGGAGCCCGCGCCCCTCTCATCGCCGCGATGTGCCGCGAGCCGAAACTCGTGTTGCTTGTCACTGCGACGGGCAACGAAGCCCAGGCGTTGTCCGAGTCGCTCGCGACGTGGGGCGTTCGCGCGCTCATCTTTCCGTCGTGGGAGACCCTCCCGCACGAACGACTCAGCCCCTCGAGCGAAACCGTCGCGAACCGAATCGCGACTCTGCGAGCACTGCGCGCCTGGAACGGTATCGAGAGCCTTGTCATCATTTCGAGTGTGCGTGCGGCACTGCAGCCACTCGCCGCTGACCTCGCTGACCGGCCGCTGCTGACCATTTCGGTCGGGGAACGCCGAAACCTGCTCGAGGTGTCACGGTCACTCGTCGAGTTGGGTTACCAGCGTGTCGACCTCGTGTCGCGCCGCGGAGAGGTCGCGGTCCGAGGCGGAATCCTTGACGTCTTCCCACCGCTCGCCGCCCATCCCGTCCGAGTCGATTTCTTTGGGGACGACATCGACGAGATCCGCGAATTCGCGGTGTCGGACCAGCGTTCGCTCGGGCTCGTCACATCCGTCGAGATCACGCCTGTTCGAGAGATTGCTCTGACCGCCGACGTGCGCGCCAAGGCGCGGAAGCTGGCTGATACGTTCCCAGCGCTGCGGTCTCTGGCCGAGCCCATCGCCGAGGGCATTGGTGTCATTGGCATGGAGTCGCTCTTGCCGGTGCTGGTCGACAACGTCGTTCCGCTCATGGACTATTTCCCCGAGACAGCCACCGTCATCGTGGTCGGACCCGACCGGGTTCGCGCCCGTGCCGAGAGCCTTCGCATCACGAACCAAGAATTCCTCGCCGCCGCCTGGAATCAGGTGGGCGACGGAGGTGTCGTGCCGATCAATGTCGACAAGGCCGATTTCGTCGAGTTCGACCAGTTCCGCGCCGACGTCGCTCGCCGCGACTATTTCACGATGACGGCGCTGAACTCGGGGCTCGAAGAGCGGGTCGAATCGAAGCCGATTCCGTCCTTCATCGGCGACCCGGACGGCGCGGTGAACTTCGTTGGAGAGAGGCTCGCGGCGAAGGGGATTGTCATTGTTGTCGCAGCGGGGCACGGAACGCTCGAACGTGCGCGTGACCTGCTGGCCGAGGCAGGGCTTGCCGCTCGTCCCGTCGAGTTCGTTCCCGACAACCCCGAAACGGGTGTCGCCTATTTGGTGCAGGGGACGATCGACCACGGAGTGGAGATTGTCGACGCATCGCTGACGGTCATGGGCGAAACCGAATTCTTTGGGCGCCGCGAAACGCGGGGCAGCCGCGATGCGACTCGACTCGCGTCGAAACGCAAAACCACGGTCGACCCGTTGCAGTTGACCAAGGGCGATTTCGTCGTTCACGAGACGCACGGAATCGGGCGTTTCCTCGAATTGGTTGAGCGCGAGATTGTCATCTCGGCCAAGACTAAGCAGAAAGCACTTCGCGAATACCTGGTGTTGGAGTACGCCCCCAGCAAACGCGGCTACCCCGGCGACAAGTTGTACGTTCCGACCGACCAGTTGGGACTCGTGTCGAGGTACGTCGGCGGCGAAGACCCGAGCCTGTCCAAGATGGGCGGTTCGGACTGGTCGTCGACGAAGGGTCGTGCGCGGAAGGCCGTTCGCGACATCGCGGTAGGACTCGTCAAGTTGTATGCGGCCAGGGCCGCGAGCCGCGGATTCGTGTTCCCGCCCGACACCCCGTGGCAACGTGAGCTCGAGGACGCGTTCCCGTACCACGAGACCCCCGACCAGTTGACGACGATCGACGAGGTCAAAGCCGACATGGAGAGCGAAATCCCGATGGATCGGCTGTTGGCGGGTGACGTCGGGTTCGGCAAGACCGAGGTCGCGGTTCGCGCCGCGTTCAAGGCGGTCATGGCGGGTAAACAAGTCGCGATCATTGCTCCGACCACCCTGCTGGTTCGCCAGCACATCGAAACCTTCCGCGAACGCTTCGCCGGATTCCCCGTGACGCTCGCGCCACTGTCAAGGTTTCAAACCGACGCCGAAGCGAAACACACGCTCGCGTCGCTCGCTGACGGCTCACTCGACGTCGTCATCGGAACACACCGATTGTTGTCGAAAGGAATTGTGTTCAAGGACCTCGGGCTGGTCGTCATCGACGAAGAACAACGATTCGGCGTGGAACACAAAGAGACCCTGAAACAACTGAAGACCAACGTCGACGTCTTGTCGATGAGCGCGACGCCGATTCCGCGCACGCTCGAGATGGCGATTGCGGGGATTCGCGAGATGTCGACCCTGGCGACCCCGCCGGAGGAACGCCACCCCGTCCTCACCTATGTCGGTCAGTATTCGGACGAACAGGTCGCCGCGGCCATCAAGCGCGAGCTGTTGCGCGAGGGACAGGTGTTCTACGTGCACAACCGCGTGTCGACGATTCCGGGAGTCGCCGCGAAACTTGCCGAACTTGTCCCCGACGCGCGAATTGCTGTGGCCCACGGAAAAATGCCGGAAGCGGCACTCGAAAAAGTCATGGTCGATTTCTGGGAACGCCGATTCGATGTTCTCGTGTCGACGACGATCGTCGAGACGGGCCTCGATATCCCCAACGCGAACACGCTCATCATCGACCGCGCGGACAAGTACGGACTGAGCCAGTTACACCAATTGCGCGGACGCGTTGGCCGTTCGCGGGAGCGGGCCTACGCGTACTTCCTCTACGACCGCGACCACGAACTGAGCGAGACCGCTTACGAGCGATTGAAGACCATCGCCCAGAACTCGGACTTGGGCGGGGGAATGGCGATCGCGCTGAAAGACCTCGAACTGCGCGGAGCCGGCAACCTGCTGGGTGGCGAACAGGCCGGACACATCGCGGGCGTCGGCTTCGACCTGTATTTGCGAATGATTTCCGAGGCGATTGGCGAATTCAAAGGTGAGGCCGCCCCCGAGTCGAACGACCTGCGACTCGAGATTCCGGTCGATGCGCGAATCCCCGAGGACTACATCGAGAGCGAACGCCTGCGACTCGAGGCGTACCAAAAACTGTCGGCTGCGTCGTTCCCGACGGCCGCGGTCGACGCGATCGACACAGAACTCGACGAGATGCGCGACCGTTACGGCGAGCCGCCGGCGCAGGTTTTGACATTGGCGAACGTGTCGAGGCTTCGTCGGCAAATCGCTGAACTGGGCATCACCGAACTCATTCCCGCGGGGCCCAACCTGCGAATCGTGGGACCGGAACTTCTCGATTCTCGGCAGGCGCGGCTCGTGCGACTGTATTCGGGCGCCCGATACGTGCAGGCGATGTCGGCGGTGCTTGTTCCGATGTCGACGCGCGAAGGTGACGACCTCATCGAATGGGTGCGCGACCTCGTCGACGCCATCTATGGTGAAACCACATGAGTGAACCCACCCACCCCGAACTCGACGCCCTCATCGCCGTGATGGCGAGGCTGCGCGGCGAGGACGGCTGCGCGTGGGACCGCGAACAGACCCACGAGTCGTTGCTCAAGTATTTGATCGAAGAGAGCCACGAGTTCATTGACGCCGTCGAATCGGGCGACCGGACGCACATGGTCGAGGAACTCGGGGACGTTCTGTATCAGGTGTTGTTCCACGCCGATCTGGGTTCCGCTGACCCCGACAGCCCGTTCACGATTGAGGATGTTGCGCGAGTCGCCCGTGAGAAAATGGTCGGACGCCACCCGCACGTCTTCGGAGACGTCACCGCCGACACAGCCGACGAGGTCGTCGCGAATTGGGAGAAGTGGAAGGCTGCCGAAAAGCCCGAACGGACCTCCGCGTTTGAGGGACTGCCGAAGGGACTGCCCGCACTTGCGCTGGCCGACAAAGTCATCGGGAAACTCAACGAGTCACCGACCCCGTCCGAACTCGTGACCGAGAAGACGACCGAGGACGATCTGGGGGACCTGCTCGTGGCGATTGTTGCTTCAGCCCGTGCGAACGGGCTCGACGCCGAACAGTCCCTTCGCGCAGCAGTACGCCGCGTTATTGCCGACGCCGAGCGTTAGGGCTTGCGGGCTCGAACCCGAATCACCGAGAGGATCACGGTCGCGACGACGAGAAAAGCGCCCTGACCGATCAGGCCGGCGACAAAACCGGACTGCGACTCGGCGATGATGTCACGCGGGTCGGCCGAACCATTGTTCGGGTACGCGGTTCCAAATTCGGCCAGGTTCGCGCACTCATCGTTCACGAGATCGGTTTTCACCGGAATCTGCAGAGTGCGAACCGCAACATCGACGCTCGAAAAGAGGTCGAGCGGCACAGCAACGGTCAGCAAAGGCTTCGGGAATTCGAAGCTTGGCTCCGCGTAACCAGGCATCGCGTAGTCGCCGATTGCTGGTTCAATCGACGAACTGACGAATACCACGGGGTTCGTCGACATCGCAGCCCACACCGACGAATAGTCCGTGATGTAGTTGTAGGACCAGTTGTTTGACTGGCAGGTGGGGTTGAGTGGATACCCCGTTACCGGGTCAATCGGTTGGTCTTGGCCCGTGTATTCGATGAAACTGTTCGCGGTGGTTTGCTTGATCGGCGGAGCGAACGCCGCCGTTGCCACCACGACAACCGGACCGAGTGTTACACCCGCGATCAGACCGAAGGCGGTGACGGTTGCCACGCTGCCCGATTTCAGGGCCCAATGAGCAAGAGCGACGAGGACCGCAACCACGCCGACTTCGAGGACCGTAGTCCCGATGACCGGAAGCCACACGTCGGCACTGACTCCGGTCGAGAGGATTGCCCACACCATCGCGGGAATCGAAACGGCGACGAACGACAAACCGACCGCGAGGGTCAGCAGCACTGTGTTGAGGAACGGGAGTTGCCCGAGCCGTTCGCGAATCGAGATGAAGACCGTGGGAATGCCCAGCAGCAACGCGACGAGCACGAGGAAGATCACGAACGAGAACGCCATTCGACCGGCGTCCGTGCCGGCGGCCGAAGCCCCGTCGCTCGCCACCGTGAGGGCGACGATGACGAGCGATGTCGTCGCCATGACGGCGAGGAGCGTGAACCACAACCCCGTTCGAATCGAGGCGGAGATAGTTGCGAACAGTGGGGGGACTCCGTTGGTGCTCATGTTTACAGTGTCTCACCGAAACCGCGCGGTGACCATCGTTCAGAGGAGCGGCGTTGAACTGTGAAACAATAGGCGAATGGCGACGGTGAACCCACCCCGAGGGATGCGCGACTTCACCCCCGCCGAAAAGGCGGGAAGAGACCGCGTTCTGGGCATCATCCGCGAGTCGTATCGCGCGAACGGTTTCGACGAGATCGAGACGCCCGTCGTCGAAGAATCGTCACGGCTGTCCGCCGGACTCGGTGGCGACAACGAAACTTTGGCGTTCGGAATCCTCAAGCGCGGTTTGTCCGCGGCGGACATCGCGGCGGCGACCTCGACCGACGACCTTGTCGACATGGGGTTGCGCTACGACCTCACCGTTCCGCTCACGCGCTTTTATGCGACCAATCGCGCCGAACTTCCGCCCGTGTTCCGTGCGATTCAGATCGCGCCCGTCTGGCGGGCCGAACGGCCGCAGAAGGGTCGATTCCGCCAATTCGTCCAGTGCGACATCGACATCATCGGTGAACCCGGAATTCTCGCCGAAGTTGAACTCATCACCGCAACCGCCGCGACTCTTGATCGCCTCGGGATTACGGGCACCACGATTCGACTCAACGACCGACGAATCCTGTTCGGCATGCTCGATGCACTGGGACTGACGGATACCGGTTCGGCGCTCATCACTCTCGACAAACTCGACAAGATCGGAACCGACGGTGTTCTCGCCGAACTGAGGGAACGCGGGGCGACCGATTCGGCGCTCGCCGGCCTCGAGGCGTTGCTGGGGCAACACTCGAACCCGACCTCGGCTCCGACTCTCGAGGCGATGACTGCCGCAATCCCCGCGGGAGTTGCGCCCGTCGCGGTTGCCGAACTCGCGGACATCGCCGCCGCCGTCGGCCACGGCGTCTCGATCGTGTTCGACCCGTTCCTCGTTCGCGGGATGGGGTATTACACCGGTGCGATCTTTGAGGTCGCCCACCCCGACCTGGGTTACTCCTTGGGCGGAGGAGGCCGATACGACGGCATGATCGGCCGTTTCCTCGGAACCGAAGTGCCCGCCGCCGGGATCTCGCTCGGGTTCGAACGACTCGTCGACCTCGTCACCGCGGAATCGGTCGTCGATACCGCCGCGGTTGCCGTCATTTACGACCCCGCGATGTCGGTGACGGAACTCATCGACCAGAAGAAGTCGCTCGTGGCGGAAGGGCTGCGCGTCCGACTCGTGCACAAGACCAAGAACACGCGCGCAATCCTCGATCAACTCGAGAAGGACGGATTCCGTCGATACGCCTTCCTCAATCCAGGTGAACCCCTCGAATGGAAGACCATCGGCTAACGCCCTAATCTGGAACTAACCACCACCAAGGAGAACCCTGTGTCCGCAATTGCGTTTGTTGATGCCCGCGAAATTCTCGACTCGCGCGGAAATCCGACCATCGAGGTCGATGTCGTTTTGGACGACGGAACGGTTGCCTCGGCTGCTGTCCCGTCCGGAGCGTCGACCGGAGCGTTCGAAGCTTACGAACTGCGCGACGAGGACCCCAAGCGGTATGGCGGAAAAGGCGTGCTCAAGGCGGTCGAGGCCGTCATCGACGTTCTCTCGGAAGCCATCGAAGGACTCGACGCGAGCGAACAGCGCGCGATTGACGCGGCCCTCATCGAGGCGGATGGAACCGACAACAAGTCCAAGCTGGGCGCGAACTCGATTCTCGGTGTCTCGCTCGCTGTCGCCAAGGCGGCGGCGCTGTCGGCCGACCTTCCCCTGTTCCGCTACCTCGGTGGACCCAACGCCCACGTCCTCCCCGTCCCGATGATGAACGTCATCAACGGTGGAGCCCACGCCGACACCAACGTCGATGTCCAGGAATTCATGGTTCTGCCGATCGGCGCCGAGTCGTACAGCGAGGGACTCCGTTGGGGGGTCGAGACCTATCACGCACTCAAGTCGGAACTGAAGTCCAAGGGCTTCGCGACCGGCCTCGGCGATGAAGGCGGATTCGCCCCGAACCTCGCCAACAACCGTGCGGCGCTTGACCTGCTGATGGAGGCCATCGCCAAAGCCGGCTTCACGCCGGGCAAAGACATCGCACTCGGACTCGACGTCGCCGCGACCGAATTCTTCGAGAACGGCTCGTACCGTTTCGAGGGACGCGAATTGAGTTCTGGCGAACTGATTGCCTACTATTCGGAACTCGTCGCCGCGTACCCTCTGATCACCATCGAAGACCCGCTGTCCGAAGACGACTGGACCGGCTGGGAGGCCATCACGACCGAACTCGGCGAGAAGGTTCAGATTGTGGGGGACGACCTGTTCGTCACCAACCCGAAGCGTCTCGCCGACGGCATCCAGCGCCACGCCGGAAACTCGATCCTCGTCAAGGTGAACCAAATCGGGTCGCTCACCGAAACGCTCGACGCCGTAGCGATGGCGCAGCGCGCTGGTTACACCGCTGTCTTGTCACACCGCTCGGGAGAGACGGAGGACACGACCATCGCCGACCTCGCGGTCGCCACGAACTGTGGTCAGATCAAAACGGGAGCCCCTGCTCGAAGCGAACGCGTCGCGAAGTACAACCAGTTGCTTCGAATCGAAGAAGAGCTCGGCGACGCGGCGGTCTACGCGGGTCGTTCCGCGTTCCCCCGTTTCACCGCCTAGTCGTTCACGAGGTCGAGGGGGCGTCCGCGTTACCCTTGAGGAGTGAGTTCGCCGCGTCGCCCCGAACGTTCCGCCCGGTCGTCGGGTCGGGCGCGAGCCGGCGTGCGCCAGAGCCTCGATGACTTCATCGACCGCGAACTGCAACGCAGCGGCGCGGTCATTGTGGGGATCATTATCGCCATCGTCGCGGTGGTGAACCTGTGGCACCCCGTCCAGATTTGGTTTGAACAGCAGGCGAGAATGGCCGAACTCGACCGCGAGGTCGCGACCGCGCGTGCGACCCTCGCCGAAGCGCAAGCCGACATGATGCGGTGGACCGACCGTGCCTACGTCGAAGCGCAAGCGCGCGAACGACTCATGTTTGTGTACCCCGGCGACATCTCGTACCTCGTTGTCAATGACGTCGATGCGA